>ERZ827516.11-NODE-11-length-216218-cov-9.588019_pt1 | contig 216218 bp, 232 predicted proteins | sample MGYA00519703_ERZ827516 | MGnify/ENA primary metagenome ERZ827516 (study PRJEB31778, sample SAMEA3449337) | human gut metagenome | biome: human gut; feature: human-associated habitat; material: faeces | place: United Kingdom | collected 2010/2012 ...
TATACATGAGGATGATTTAGTTATTACTGAAACGGAAATTACATATCAACAGTTGTTTCCGACTAGTTTAACAAGTAGTATGATTAGTGCTCAAGCGAAGGCTGCTGGATACAAAACGGGATTTAGTTTTCATATATATGAGGTGTCATCATCTTAAGGGAAAAAATTATTAAGACTAGAGCAATCTACGGAATTTAAGTATAATGGCACATATGCGTATGTTTCGGATAAGGAATACATTTATTATCGTTATAATGGCGCATCTTATGTCAATAGAAAATCAGGGTATACATCTTCAGCGAGTAAAAGCAGATCGCCGGCTAAATATTGGATTTCGGGAGACATAAAATGGTCAGCAAAGAAAAAATCGTACACTAAACACCGGGTATTTACAGCGAAATGTACTCCGAAGGGTGTGTGTTATTTGTCGTTGACTAAATCATGATGAAAGGAGACATGGTAATATGAATAAAATTAAAAGCAAGAAAGTACATATCGCCATAGTTGTTATGGCATTGCTGTTTTTGACAGGGGGATATTTTGCCCATAGTTTTATGGGAGCAAACAACGATGATGCCAACATATCAAAGGCAAGTGCAAAAACAGATGCAATTAAAGAGACAGATGCCAGTGAGCAAAAAAAAGCGCAAAAAGACAAAAAGTATGTGCTTGAGGATGATGATTCTCTCAAAGTCACGGTAACCGATGTGGATGTGTCGGGAAAAACATTTAAACAAGTGAAAAAGGAAATGCAGGAAGAGGCAAAAAAGAATGGCGGAGTGATGGGAGAGAAGGAATAGAATATCTCCGTGAGCGTTCCAAAAACGTAATACAAATGTAGAATGTGTTGCAAATTTACATGCGAATAGATTGAATTAATGACGAGATTAAATGAAGCAGAAACCTCCATTCGTGAGAAAGGAACCATATCTGCGGATGGAAAAAAGACCCATCAGGGCAATGTCATTAAGTTAAGATGACCAATCAAGTTTCAGATTCTCTAAAGAATCATATTTCGGAATTAGCTAACAATCCATGTTTATTTCTTCGAAACCCCAATGTCGATTTCTCTCGAAAACGAAAAATTGATTTCAAAACTTTTATTTGAGATGGGGAATAGAAACTTCATTCAGAGAATTAAAATATGCCATAGGATTAACAAGTTTCCATGCACGAAAACCAGATTTTATTAAACAAGGAATATATGCGCGATTACTTTTGTATAACTATTGTGAATTAATAACAACACATGTAATAAAACAAATGAAAAACAATGATAAAACAAAACAGGTGAACTTTACAATCGCCATTTATATTTGTAGAGAAGGACGCATGAAAAAACTCTCGTTTTTTCACACGCCCTTTCTGATATTTTTTGATTCTCTTTTTCTGTCGCAAAACAATAAACCACCTCTTGGTGAGCAGACCAACTTTTTTCGCATATTCAGCTTTTTCCTTGCGCTCTAAAGCGAGTTTTTCTTTCAGATTATCCTCTCGTGTGTCATCAAAAACTACGGATGCTTTATCGAGGAACTCCTTCTTCCAGTTTCGGAGAAGATTCGGCTGAATATTGTTTTCGGTTGCGATTGTATTTAAGTCTTTTTCTCCTTTGAGCAGTTCAATCACTAATTCTGATTTGAATTTGGCGGAGAAATCCCTATCCTTTTATTCAATCCCCATTACTTCTCCTAGTGCAAGCACCGCATTTCTTACGCATTCCGGACATTCACAGAGTACCTTTCCTGTGCCGACGCCCTTCAACTCCCTGCAGATCGTTGCACCGCATTTTTGCTGAAACTTTGCAAGGATTTCTTTGGAATAACGAGGCGTTCCGGCTCCGTCTGTCAGGACTCCGGCGGTCATCACAGCTCCAATGAGTGCCCCGCAGGTTGCTTCCAGACATCCCATTCCAGCTGCATAGCCTGCGGTTAATTTCATCAGTGTCTCATCGTCCAATGAAAGCTTATCTTCAAATACTTTCACCACTGCCTGGGAACAGTTGCATGCTCCGGCAGCTTTTAAATCTGCAGCTTTTGCTGCGCGTTCTTCGATTGTCATATTCAGTACCTCTCTTATTTTATTCAATCTGGTAAAATTTTTTCAAAGGCTTCGCCTCAGTCTTAGTTGCTCTCTGAAAAAATTCCGGTATATTCTCCATATACCTGTAAATATACACAGGGAACAGACTAATGCCTGTTCCCTGCCTGTTAATTCCTATTATAACATAAATCTGTTAGAATCCCATCCACTTTTTCAGAATACCGGGACACATTCTTTTAAATTTGATACATTCTGAATCCTAGATCATCTCTAAAAATGCAGCAATTCGTGTATCCAGCTGTCCGATATCTGCCTGAGAATAATCGGTCTCTACATGGATATACGGAAGTCCTTTAGATTTTACAAATTTCTCAATGCTCTTTGCCTCAATATTGTAAGTATGACATGCCTGAAGTGTCATTTCTACTACACCCTCGATATTATACTCTTCAAGGAGTCTTCCCATCAGTTCAATACGGTTGTTATCTGGTGTCATAACGGAACATCCGATTGCAAGATATCTTTCTGCAATTGCTTTGTAGATGTCCTCTGCATCTTCATCGATGAGACGGTCAACAGATTTTGCACCTCCACAGTTTTCATAGACTACAACATTTCCACCGTGTTCTTCGATGGCTTTTACAACCTTCATCGGTGCACCGCTGCTTGGACATCCGGTTAAAAGGATACGTTTCTTTCTCTCTGGTTTTTCCCCTTCTTCATATTCTTTCATCAGCTTTTCACGAAGAGCATCAATTTCTACCGGCATCTTTTCTTTGTCGAATTTGAATTGGCTTCCATAGAGAACACCGAACAGCTGGGAACCGTTCATCGGAGCCGGATCATTTTTCATAACTTCGTAGAATTTCTTCAGTGCAATACGTCCCTGGTTGGATACATGAACAGCATGGCGCACTTTTTCTTCTGTGATCTCTACATTAAATGTCTTTTCCAGATATTCTTTGAAACGGATGATCTCTTTTGTCCACAGCTCCAGGGAATCTTCTCTCTGTGAGTTTGGAAGTTCCATGATATAGACATTTTTGAATTCTTTCATCAGTTCGTACATCTTTTTCTTTCCATCACAGGTTGTCTCTCCGACTACCACGTCTGAGAAATAGAAGAATGGACATTTGTCAGATACGGCAAAACCGTAACTTGCCTTTACCATCGGGCACAGATTCTTCGGCAGATCCTTTTCTGCGATCGGGATCGTTTCATCGGATGTAGAGCAAAGTCCTACGGTAACTGCTCCCATAGCCATTGCGATTTCCTGTGGGAAGTAGGTACAGTACGCACCTACAACCGGAATTCCTTTGTCCTTTACTTCTTTCATTACCAGGAAAGATCTCTGTCTCTGCTCTGCAAATTCTTCAAAAATCTCCGGCAGCTCTTTTACTAATTCCATTTTTATTTTCCTCCTTTATTGTATGCATTTTAAGCATTGAATACATATTTATCCAGACGGTCAAATGCTTCTTTCACTCTGGATGTCGGCAGTGCTAGGTTCATACGAATATACCATTCACCATGGAATGGCTTTCCGTTCTGCCAGAACACACCTGCTTCATATCCCATCTTCAGAACGTCTTCCAGGTTCTTATCATGTGCCTTGCACCATTCTTCACAGTTAACAAACAGCATATAGGTTCCCTGCGGTCTGGTTACGGAAACACCTTCAAAATGTTTGTCGATATAATCACATGCATAAGCGACATTTTCCCCGATCACTTCTCGAAGCTCGCCTACCCATTCCTGTCCTTCCGGTGTATACGCACCCATCAGTGCATGCATGGACAGCACATTCATCGAATTGTAATGGCAGAGGGAGGACTCTTTTAAAACTCTGTCTTTCAGGCGTTTGTTGTATATAATATGATAGCTTCCGATCAGTCCGGCAAGGTTGAAGGTCTTTGACGGTGCGTATAAAGCAATCGTTCTGTTTCTTGCATCTTCAGATACAGACTGGGTTGGAATATGCTCGTTTCCATATAAAATAATATCGGACCAGATTTCATCGGAAATGACGGTTACATCGTATTTTTTATAGATTTCCATTGCTTTCTCGATTTCCCAGCGCTCCCATACACGACCGGTCGGATTGTGCGGTGAACAGAAAATGGCTGCATGGATCTTGTTTTTCACGATCTTCTCTTCCATATCCTCAAAGTCCATCCGCCAGATGCCTTCTTCGTCCTTTTTCAGCGGACTGTGGATGATATGGTAGCCATTATTATTCAGTGTGCCGGTAAATCCTATGTAAGTCGGTGCATGGACAAGGACATTGTCACCCTGTGAGCAGACTGCGTGAAGTGCACTTGCCACGCCGCCTAAAACTCCATTCTCATAACCGATATGTTCTTTTTTTAGTCCGGTCACATGATTCCGTTCTTCATGCCACTTGATGATGCTGTTGTAATACTCATCTCTGGTAATAAAATATCCATAGGTCGGATGTTTCGCTCTTTCAATGATCGCTTCGGTGATCTTCGGGAGTGCCGGAAAATTCATGTCCGCAACCCACATCGGAATGTAATCCAGCCCTTCTCTTACTTCTACTTTTTTCCCCGGCCCAAGCATATTTGGAAGGATATCCACTGCAAGGGCATCTTTTCCTTTCCGGTCAATAATACTTGTAAAATCGTACTTCATTTTTCTTTCTCCTCTGTTACATACATTTTTTTCTTTTAGTCATCATGATATTGTAGTCAAAAGGTATTTTGACCCCTTTGATACCAGATTGCTATGTGCTTTGCACTCTTGCAAGCAAGCTTGCATCGGCTTTCTGACCTTTTGACCCTGGTATCTCATCATACAGATGACATGCCACATAATGTCCCGGAACAATCTCTATCATCTGAGGTTCTTCCTTACGACAGATCTCCATACAGTTTTCACAGCGTCCTGCAAATCTGCATCCAACTGGTGGATTCACCGGACTTGGGACATCGCCTTTTAACATAATACGCTCTTTTTGTGCTGATGCCTCAGGATCCGCAATCGGAACCGCTGATAAAAGAGCTCTCGTATAGGGATGTTTTGGTTCAACATATAACTTAGAAGATTCTGTAAGTTCTACCATTTTCCCCAAGTACATTACCCCTATACGATCTGATATATGTTTTACAATAGACAGGTCATGTGCAATAAACAACATGGTCAGATTTTTTTCTTTCTGTAATTTCATAAGCAGATTTATAATCTGTGCCTGTATCGAAACATCCAATGCTGAAATAGGCTCATCACAAAACAAGAATTCCGGATTAACGGAAAGTGCTCTGGCAATTCCAATCCTCTGACGCTGCCCACCTGAAAACTCGTGGACATTTCTCGCTGCATGCTCTGCATTCAATCCAACCATCTCAAGTAGTTCCGCTACCATCTTCTTTTCTTCCGTTTTGTTCTTCGCCATCCCGTGAATCTGGATTCCTTCTGCTATTATATCATAAACCTTCTGGTGTGGGTCAAGAGACGCATACGGATCTTGGAAAATCATTTGCACACGTTTTGTAAATGCAAACCGTTCTTTCTTTGACATGGTATGAATGTTCTTCCCGTGAAACAGAACCTCTCCATCTGTTACCGGATACATTCCAAGACAGGTTTTTCCGCAGGTTGTTTTCCCACATCCGGATTCACCAACAATTCCCAGTGTCTCACCTTCGTAAATATCAAATGACACATTATCAACAGCTTTTAACTGTTGTTTTTGAGTAGCCGGAAAATATTTTTTCAAATTTTTAACTTCTAAGATTTTCTTTTGGCTAGGCAAGTGCAACACCTCCCTTTGCGGCACGTTCATCCATCATCCAGCAGGATGCCCTGTGACTGGAAGATACCGTTTTTTCCTCCGGCATATACTTTGCACAAATATTCATAGCATGCGGACATCTTTCACAAAATGCACATCCCTTCGGCGGATTTCAGCCAGAATCTGCGCCTGTTGTCTGAATGGTGTAGACATGCAAAAAACTTCGGATATTCTGGATTTTCGCCAGTGATCCGAAGTTTTTCTTGTTTAATATTTCTTTTTTTGATTGTCTTTATTTCACCAGATGTACTTCTGCCTTCTTCTCATTCAGCTTCTGTGCAGTCTCATGCTCATTGACATAGATACTGATATGTTTTTCTTTACCGGCAGTATCGTAATCTTCTGCAGTAAATACATGTCCGTCAATGATCACCTTTGTTCCATACGGAATCTCATCCGGGTCAACCGCAATGGTCTGCCCTTCAACAACCGGAGTTCCGGTTGCTTTGACTTTGCTTGCCTTCGCACGGCAAGTCTCGCAGGAACAATAATAATCAATGGTATACTCACCAATACTGTCTCCATACTGTTCGGCTGTAGCGTTCTGTTCGTTCACATCCGTGCCTTCCAGATTATAATTTTCTTCCAGGATTCTGGTTGCCCAGACCGCTTCCGGAATATATACCGTTCCGGAAATGATTCCCTGGTCTTCATTTGCAGCTTCGATGGTCTTTCCGTCTCCTGCATACATCACAACATGATGGACATAACCGTCTTTTGCATAGAAAATCAAATCCCCCGGCTGTGCGTCTTCAACCGGAATCTTGGTTCCATACTGGCTCTGATCTTCGGCTACTCTTGGCAGATTATAGCCAAAATTCTTATAGATCTGCTGTACAAATCCGGAGCAGTCCGCCCCTTCTGTCAGGCTTGTACCGCCCCATACATAAGGATTGCCAATGAACTGTGCGGCAAAATCCAGCATTGCCTGGCGGATCGCATTCCCCGGTGTTCCCGGCTTTACAGAAGCATAGCTATAATAAAGTGCCTGGTTATCTTCCGGTGCGATCAGTTCTGTAGCTGTCTGGTAAGCACCTTCGCCTGCTGCTTCTACCTGCGCTTTTACTTCATCCCCAGTCTGAACAGCCTCTTTAGAGACAAACCCACGGACATCCCCGGACTCCACATAGATCCAGTCTTTCTCTGCATCCGCAAGGATATAACACAGATTACCCTGGGACATGGTTCCGATCACACGTGACTGTCCATTTGCCTCTTCCTGGATTGCTACAGTTCCATCCGACTTTGATGCATCTGCCAGTGCATACTTTTTCGCAGCCAGTGTCTGATTTACGGTTGCACGTACATGGGTAAATGCCTGATTTTCATTTGCCGGAACCGTTTCTTTTGCAAGGGATGCTGTCCCTTCGATTCCAGTATATGCAGTCTTGGCTTTTTTTGCAGCTTTTTTTGCCTGCTTCTGGTATCCACTCAACAGTACCTGTGCTGCATCTCCGGTATAAAGCTCGGATTCTTTTACAAATCCTCTGACCTTTCCGGATTCTACATACAGCCATCCATTCTTTTCTTCTTTCAGAATGTAGAGAAGTCCATCCTGTGAAATTTCTCCGACAGAACGCACCTTTTCGGTCAACTGCCGGGATGCTGGGGATGCATTTAAAGTATCATCCTGCAATGCTACGGCAGTATCCGAGTTTAAGGATGACTTCTTTCCCGAAGTGTCTGCTGTGTTTTTTAATGTCTCGGCAGAAAATGTATTAAGCTGTACTTTCTTTGCTGTTTTCGTCTTTTTCGCAGAAGATTTCGTCTTTGATTTCTTCGCCTTTACAGAAGTTTCCTTATGAAACAGTTTTTTAGCATCAGCTGTTGCTTCCTGAATATCACTTTCTGTCCGATCAGTATCAACGGCTCCATTGATATCCTCCGGAATTGCCTCACGTATGCTGATCTTTGTCTTTGCAAATGCATATTTTCGCGCAACTGTCCAGAAACGGAAATCTTCTTCGTATTCCGGAAGACTGACGATCTGCTGTCTCTTGACCAGTTCTTCATTGGTCATCTTGTGTTCACTATCCTGCGTATTTTTTTCCTGCTCCTGCGCTTTGTTTTTTTCTTCTGAGCCTTCTGTCTGATCGTCCGAAGGCTGCTGTTCATTGCTCACATTGCCATCTGAAGGCTGCTGTGGTGTATCCGGATTGACCGGATCTGTCGGTTGCTCCGGCGTAACCGGCACATCCGGGTTAGCCGGGATTACTTCTACTTCATCTCCTGTTATCGGATCAACCTTCCATCCTGTTTTCTCTGCATCACGCAGACCGGTATCTTCCAGATATCCTGTCTCTTCATTGTATCTTATTTCTTCATTATGAATCATCTCCAGGACAAGATCTGATACTTCTGTAAGTGTATCACGCCCATCAATGGATTTTGCCTGTAATTTTTCTCCATTTTCTGATCCATTAGAAGTAACCTCTGTAAGACCGCCCTCTGCCGCCCAAGCTGTTGCCGGAGCGCTGAAAGTAAGTCCGAAAACAAGCAATCCTGCTAGAATTTTTACTCCTGTCATTTTTGCTACCTGTATATTTCTATATTTCAAAATCTGTTGCTCCTTCTTACAAATTCTGTAAAATGCAGTCCTTTTAGTCGAAACGCGACATTTTTATTTTACTACTCTTTGACAAAACCGTCCATATTTCATTAAAAATATTTCTGATAAAATTTTTCAAACTCAGAGAGTAATTTAATTTCTTTCGGAAATATTTTGGTAAAATGAAAAAAAGGAAATGTCCTGACATATTTTACGTCAGAACATTTCCCTGTTTTTATGGCTTTAGATAAACTCCGAAAGAACAAATTATCCTTCGCTTAATTTTTATTTAGCCAGATAAACTTCTGCATTCGTCACGCCGAGAGCAAGTGCTTCTTCATGGCTGTTTACATAGACATCAATGTGGTTTTTCTTGATCGCACCACCACAGTCTTCAGCAGTAAATACATGTCCGTCGATGATAACTTTTGTTCCGTAAGGGATTACACTCGGATCCACCGCAATGGTCTGTCCCTCAATGACCGGAGTTCCGGTTGCTGTGATCCCGTCTGCTTTGTTACAGCAGATTTCACATGCACAGTAATATGTAATCGTAAAATTGCCAAGATCCGTTCCGTACATCTCCTGCGTTGCATTGACCTCGCCGATTCCTCCACCTGCGACGGTATAATTATCGTCCAGAATCCGGGTCGCCCATACTGCATCTTTGTCGTAAACAGTTCCGTAAATAATTCCAACATCTTCATTTGCAGCTTCGATGGTCTTTCCATCTCCGGCATACATCACAACATGATATACATAACCGTTCTTTGCATAGAAGATCAGGTCTCCTGGCTGTGCGTCTTCTACTGGAATTTTGGTTCCATACTGGCTCTGATCCTCGGCAACACGCGGAAGATCATATCCGTAAGCCTTGTAGATCTGCTGTACAAATCCGGAACAGTCCGCCCCATTTGTCAGACTGGTTCCGCCCCACACATAAGGATTACCGACAAACTGGGATGCATATTCAATCATTGACTGGCGGATCTCACCACTCGGCGTTCCTTCTTTTGTAGAAGTCAGCGTATAATAAAGAGCCTTATTATCTTCCGGATCCATGTTTTCATCTGCTACCGAATAGGAATCAGCTCCTCTTTCTATCACCTGTGCTTTGGTTTCAGCATCTGATTTCAAATACTTCTTTTCCGCAAAGCCTCTGACATCTCCGGATTCTACATAAACCCAGTCTGAATCTTCATCTGCAAGAATGTAGCAGAGCTCTCCTGCTGTCATTGTTCCGACAACTCTGGAATCCGCATTCTTCTCCTCCTGAATATCCAGGATTCCTTTTTTATCAGTATCTACCTGTTCGCTTACCAGTGCCGGTTCTTTATCTGCAACCGTCTGGTTCACCGTCGCACGGAGATAGGTATATGCCTGATTATCTTTAGCCTCTACCAGTGCCTGTGCCGTCTTTGCGGTTCCCTCGATTCCGGTATAGTCTTTGTTTTCTTTGGAAGCTTTTAACCTGGCCTGTGTCTGATAGACATCCAGAAGTTCCTGTGCCGCATCTTCCGTATAAATTTCAGACGCCTTTACAAATCCCCTGACATTACCGGATTCCACATACAACCAGCCATTGTCTTCTTCTTTCAAAATATAAAGAAGCCCGTCCTGCGAAATCGTTCCGACCGAGCGGACCTTTTCTTCCATCTGCTGTGCTGCCAGGTCAGCAGTCACTTTTGCCGCCTGTTCTTCTTTCTGCTTCTGCAGATCCTTCTCAGCCTGTCTTGCTGCTTCAGCTCTTTTTCCAGCTTTCAGATTGGTCTGATTCGGCGCCTCTGTTTTTAATTTCGCTGATGAAAAAATGTTGAGTCCGGTCAGTTTGATCTGTGTAGATTTTTTTACACCTTTTGCCGTTTTTGTACGTTTCACTTTTTTCGTGTTGTATTTTTGATTCTCTATATCAAATCCGGTTCTCAGCTCTTTTGCATCTTTTTTTGCCGCTTCAAGCTCTGCTTCTTTGGCTTCCTCGGAAGTATCTGCCCTGCCATCTGCAGCTTCCGGAATTTCCTCCCGTACATTGATCGCTGTTCTGGCAAATGCATATTTTCTTGCCACAGTCCAGAAACGGAAATCCTCTACCATCTCTGGCTGCTTCACAATCTGCTGACGGTTGATCAGTTCAGAATTACTGACTGCAGTTTTTGATTCGTTCTGACCGGCTGCTTCTTCTGCTTTGCTGATCTCCTGTGTATGGTCGATCTCACTTCCCGGAATTGGGTCGGTCTTTGTATCTTTCCGGTCTTCGGAAGAATCTGCCTTATCAGTATCCGGTTTCTGAATCGGATCTTTGGAATCGGATTTGCCGGAATCCGGGCTATCCGGATTTTCCGGAGTGCCTGGTTTTTCCGGAGTTTCTGGTTTTTCCGGAGTATCCGGATTTTCTGGAGTTTCTGGTTTTTCCGGTGTCTCTGGTTTTTCCGGTGTCTCTGGTTTTTCCGGAGTATCCGGTTTTTCTGGAGCCTCTGGAATTTCTGGATTTTCCGGTGTTTCCGGAGTACCTGGTTTTTCCGGTGTCTCTGGAGTTTCTTCATTTCCAGGATTGTCCGGTATGGCTGGTGTCTCCGGAACATCCGGTGTCTCTGTCAGGCGTTCTCCTGTCTCCGGATCCACTTTCTGACCAGTCGAGGTATCTTCCAGATAGCCGGTTTCATCATTCAGCCTGACTGCTCCTCTTTCCATCATTCCCCGTACATAATCAGATACACTCACAAATACTTCCGATCCATCTGTCTTTTTTGCCTGCACTGTATTCTCTGCTACAACGGCCGTTTCTCCATCATCGGCAAATACCGCCATTGGCGAACCAAGAGCCATTCCAAATGCCAGAAGACTTGCCAATGTCTTTGTCCCGATCCTTTTTGATACAAATTTGTTCCTAAACTTCAATAATTGATCCTCCTCTCGTAAATAGACTATAAGTTGTATGTTAATTTTTGAAGTTTTCAAAAAATTCTTCTTCGCATTAACAATTGCATTAATAAAATGTATGAAACATTAAATTTATGGGTTCCATTCATCTTTTATTTGATTATTTTTAATTATAGCATAAATTCAACCATATGTGGTGTTTTTTTAGTAAAAATACACAATTTCTACATTTATGGTTCCAGTTCATATTACTTTGTCAATATGTTACCTTGTTATGATCTGGATGATCGTCTTATCCGTTTCACGCATTCCCTTCTTTGCAAGCTCTCCGATATTGCGGATTGTATTTTCTACACCTTTTTCTACAAGTCCGTCTCCGCCATAGAACTGCTTTCCTATCTTCTCTTACCAGTTTCCAGTCATAATATCCGGTTGGTACTCAATCTGTGACACGATCTGTGAGGGCGTATATTTCCAGATTTTCTCTCCTGTATAATCTGCCGCCACAAACATCCCAAAGATAAGGAAACTGATAAACATCCGTGCAAAGAAACTGCTTCCGCCATTTTCTTCTGAAGAATGTTCTCCATATAATCCCCTGTATACATGCTGATACCTTGGATGCACCGCCGGGATGCTGCCTTTTCTCCATTTTTGACGTGACATCCTAAGCAACTCCTCGCGGCGTTCCTGTGATTCGTTCATTCCAATCTCTCCCTTCTGCTAAAGCATCCAATTAAAATGAATGTGTCTCGGCGCATTCTACACCGAACGCAGTTGCTTGCAACATTCTTCTTTGCGCGAGTGCGCACCTTTGGCAGATAGTTCTTTTCATTTACCAGAAAGTTCTTTCCCAATTTCAGACAAACAAAAAGGACATATACCTCTACCTCAGTATATGTCCCTCTTTTTTTCAAATATGCTATTTTTACCGTTTTTCCATCTCTTCCATGATGTCATCCCAGGTGATTCCACGTTCTGCCATCAACACCATCATATGATACAGGAAGTCGCACATCTCATATTTGAGTTCTTCCGGGTTCGGATTCTTCGCTGCAATGATGATCTCGGCAGCCTCTTCTCCAACCTTCTTCAGAATTTTATCAATACCTTTTTCAAACAGATAGTTCGTGTAAGATCCTTCCTTTGGATGCTCTTTGCGATCCATGATCGTATGATACACGCTCTCGAATACCTGCTGCGTATTGATTTCTTCATACTGATCCCCTACGATTGGCTGGAAGAAGCAGGTCGGATTGCCGGTATGACATGCCGCTCCTACCTGATCGACTTTTGCAAGCAGGGTATCTTTGTCACAGTCGATGGTCAGGGATTTGACATACTGAAAATGTCCGGATGTCTCGCCTTTTGTCCAGAGACTCTGTCTGCTCCGGCTGAAATAGGTCATCCGTCCGGTTTTCACTGTTTTTTCAAATGCCTCCTGATTCATGTATGCCACCATCAGCACTTCGGACGTCTTATAATGCTGTGTGACAACCGGAAGTAATCCATCGGAATTTAATTTAAATTCGGAAAAATCCATCAGACTCTCAAAGGATGTCATACGAATTCCTTTCTGGCTGCACTCTTCTTTGAAATCAGCACAATTGATTTCTCTCTGACTCACATACATTCCAGAAAGTCCTTTCACACCCGGGCATTCCAGGATCTTAAAAAGCTCTTCCTTTTCCAGTGTATCGGTCACAACCACACACGGAATATCCGTAATATTTACAACGGAATTCAGATCCAGACGGTGCATAAATACAATCTGGCTACTGTAAGTCTGGATCAGATGCTGCTGCTTAAATAATGCATCAAAGTCATTCAGTGACACCGCGATCTTCTCTTTTCCAAACCGCTTTGCCACCTCTTCGATCAGTTTCTGTGAATCCGGCTTTGAAAAATTCAGCATGGCACGCTTTGCACCGGTGTAGAGGATTTTCTTTACATCCTCCTGCCGCTTTACATTTCCTCCGGCAACCATCGGGATCCGAATCACGCGGTTGATCTTTTTCATCAGTTCAATGGACTCATCATGATCCTGGTCCGTACTTGAAAGGTCAAATACCAGAAGTTCATCCGCCCCGTTATCGCTGTACTCTTTTGCCAGCGCGATCACATCTTCAGATACAACTGTCGGGTCATCAAACCATTTTACCGCCTTCCCTCCAAGGATAAAAATGCAGGGAATCAATCTTTTATAACTCATACGAGAAACTCCTTTTATCTTTTTACAGACTGCCTTTTGTAGACCACACTTCTTTCATCCGTGGTTCTTCGGATACAGCCATATCAAGCGCTTTTCCAAATGCTTTAAATAACGCCTCTGCCATATGATGGTTGTTGCCGCCATCCAGGACTTTCAGGTGCAGGTTCATTGCACCGCTGTAGGAAACAGCATAGAAAAATTCTTTTACCATCTCCGTGTCCAGTTCTCCTAATTTGTCACAGGTAAATGTAGCGCCAAAATTCAGATATGGTCTTCCGGAAAGGTCGATTGCCGAAAGCACCAGCACCTCATCCATCGGAAGCATAAAATGTCCATACCGCTTGATTCCTTTTTTATCTCCCAATGCTTTTGCAATGGTCTGCCCCAGCACGATTCCGGTATCCTCGATCGTGTGGTGGCTGTCTACCTCCAGATCTCCGGTAACTTTGACAGTCAGATCAAAAAGTCCATGTCTTGCAAAGCCGGAAAGCATATGGTCAAAGAAACCGATGCCAGTAGAAATGTCAGTCTTTCCTGTTCCGTCCAGATTCAGTGTCATCTCGATCTGTGTCTCTTTTGTCACACGACTGCAGGATGCAACTCTGCTCTCCATCTTTTAGTCCTCCTCTTCAAAACGTACATGGATCGAATTGGCATGCGCAGTCAGCTGTTCCGCTTTTGCAAAGCTTTCGATATCCTTATGTACCTTCTGCAGTGCTTCTCTTGAATAAGAGATGATACTGGATTTCTTAATGAAATCGTCTACAGAAAGCGGGGAAAAGAATTTAGCGGTTCCGTTGGTCGGAAGGATATGGTTTGGTCCGGCGAAATAATCGCCCAGTGGCTCGCTTGCATATTCTCCGATAAAGATAGCTCCTGCATTGCGGATCTTGGTCATCACTTCAAATGGATTTTTTGTCTGGATTTCCAAATGCTCGGATGCAATCTCATTTGCCACGTCGATCACATCTTCCATCGTATCGGCAAGCAGAATATATCCGTAATTATCCAGAGATTTGGAAATGATCTCTGCTCTTGAAAGTTCTTTTAAGAAACCATCTACCTGATCGGATACCTCATGTGCCAACTTTTCACTTGTCGTAACAAGAATTGCGGAAGCGAGCTCATCATGCTCTGCCTGGGAAAGCAGGTCTGCCGCAACATATCTCGGATTAGCTGTCTCATCTGCCACAACCAGGATTTCACTTGGTCCTGCAATGGAATCAATGCTGACATGACCGTAAACTGCTTTCTTTGCAAGTGCTACATAGATATTTCCAGGTCCTACGATCTTGTCAACCTTCGGGATACTCTCTGTTCCGTATGCAAGGGCTGCAATTGCCTGTGCACCGCCGACCTTGTAGATCTTATTCACACCGGCTTCTTTGGCTGCAACCAGTGTATTCGGACTTACTTTTCCATTTTTTCCAGGAGGCGTTACCATGATGATCTCATCCACACCGGCAACCTTTGCCGGCATCACATTCATCAGTACCGAAGACGGATAAACTGCCTTTCCTCCCGGCACATACACGCCGACTCTGTGAAGCGGAGTGATCTTCTGCCCAAGAATGGTTCCGTCCGGTTTACTGTCAAACCAGCTGTTCTGACGCTGTTTTGCATGATAACTTTCGATATTGTCTTTTGCTTTGCGGATGACTGTAAGAAGTGTATCATCAACCTGCGCATATGCTTCTTCAATTTCTGCATCTGTGACTTCAATCGTATCTGCAGTAAGCTCTGCTCCATCAAATTTGGCAGTGTATGCAAAAACTGCAGCATCTTTTTCTTCTTTTACTTTATCTAAAATTTCTTTTACGCTCGCCTCATACTGTCCATAATTGTTCGGACTTCTTTTCAGCAGATCTTCCAGCAGATTTTTCTTTGTATCGCTGTTCAGCTTTTGTATTCTCATGTGCATTAAGCCTCCCTTTTTAATATACTTCTGAGTTTATAAAGAAGTTCCTTGATCCTGTCATTTTCCAGACGCATGCTGACCGGGTTTACGATCATACGCGCTGATAACGGGCAAACCTCATCGAGAACTACAAGTCCGTTCTCCTTCAGGGTGGATCCGGTTTCCACAATATCCACGATCACCTCTGAAAGGCCAACGATCGGTGCAAGTTCAATCGAACCGTTCAATTTGATAATCTCTACCGTCTGGTGTCTGGTATTATAAAAATAATCCTTTGCAATATTCGGATATTTTGTTGCCACACGGATCAGTTCGTGATTCTCCAGATATTTTTTCGCATCTGCCGGTCCGCATACGCACATCCTGCATTTACCAAAACCAAGATCCAGTACCTCATGTACCTTCTTTCCCGCTTCCAGAATCGTGTCTTTTCCGACCACGCCGATGTCCGCCGCACCATATTCTACATAGGTCGGTACATCCGGTCCCTTCGATAAGAAAAATTTGAGTTTTAATTCTTCATTCACAAAAATCAGCTTTCTGGAATCTTTATCTTTCATTTCCTCACAGGTGATGCCCAGTTCTTCCAGAAGCTCCAGTGTCTGTTTTGCGAGCCGCCCCTTACAGAGCGCAAATGTCAAATATCTTGTGTCTTTCATCGTCTCACCCCTACCCTACAATTTTCTCTTCGCCGGTCATCAGGTTCACCATCTGCACATCTCCTTTGCTGCGAAGATACAGCATGCTTCCTGCAAGACTGCGTTTTCCATAATCCACATAGAATTCCAGCGACTTATCCGATGCTTTCTGAAGGATCTGGGTATTCTTGTCCTTCCCTCTGAATTCCATGGCAAGCTGGATTGCATCCTTCAACCGTTCTTTATCATATAAGATCAGGGAACTCTTCTCGCCACTTGAGATCTGGATCTTCTGGCGGGAAAGTGCGCTCATCAGTTCATCTACTACGATCGCAAAACCGATCGCCGGCTCTTCTTTTCCAAACTTTTCAACCAGGTGGTCATAACGTCCGCCTTTTACAATGGCATCCCCGGTCCCAAAAGTGTATCCCCGGAAGATAATACCGGTATAATATCCGTAAATTCCGCTCATGCTCAGATCAAACGTAATGTACTGTTCCATTTTGTAGACAGATAAGATCGCGTAGATTTTTTCGAGACGCCGGATTGCTTTCATCGCTTTTTTGCTTGGCGCTACCTTTTTCGCCTCCTCCAGGATCTCCACACCACCGACCATCTCTGAAAGTGCAGAAAATGCTTTTCTTGACACCGGTTTTGCATCAGCCTCTTCTAAAAGTTCGTCTGCACCGAAAAAGTTCCGGTTGTTAATCAGCTCACGCAGACGTTCTTCTGTCTCATCATCAATCTCGGATTCCTCGATCAGACTCTGGAAAAAGTCTACATTTCCTATACTGATCTGAAATTCTTCCAGTCCGGCATTCTTCAGACAGTCAATGACAAGTGCCAGCATCTCCGCATCAGCGTCCGCCGCATCCAGTCCAATCATCTCCGCGCCCATCTGGGTACTTTCCTTTAATCGTCCCTGATAACTGGAATGATTGATAAATGTATTCCCCACATAGCAAAGCCTTGCCGGGAATTCATCATCCTTAAATAAAGTTGCCGTCGCACGTGCGATCTGCGGAGTGATATCCGGTCTTAACACCAGTGTGTTGCCGTCTCTGTCAAAAAATTTATATAATTCCCTTGAAGGAATGGTTCCGATCTCTTTTCTGAATACATCAAAATATTCATACATAGGAGTCTGGATATCATGATATCCGTACAAATGCAGAGTCTTATGAAGTCGGTTCTGAAGTGCCAGCTTTTTGGCGCATTCTTCGTGATAAATGTCTCGGACCCCTTCGGGTGTATGTAATAACTGCTCCATAGATTGTAACTCCTCTTTTTTGTTTATTTGTCACTTTAGTATGTTACCATATTAAAACGTGACCTTGTTGTATTATACGAACTTTGACGCGGCTTGTCAAGCCTGCACACTCAGAAGTTCTATCCTGCTAATCTCTTTTCCATGCTTCTTATCTTTCTTCCCGGTGATCCAGATCCTTCTGGAGCATCTCCAGATACGGAACGAATACGCCCTGCCTTAGCTGCATAAAATATTCCTCATCCAGTTCTTCAAAGCGTACGCTTTTCCGTCCGCCCTGCTTCATCCGCTCCCAAAACACTTCTATTTCTTCAAAGCGCATGTAATAAAGCAGGTTTTTTGTACTGTAATAGATAAGAAAAAAGGAAATTCCATCCTGTTTTTCAAAATCCCGCATAAAGTTCATCTGGTGTTCATGGATATTGTGTAGTGGAAAGGTATCCATACTGCACTCTTTTGCGTCAAAACATACGGGAATTCCCTGTACTGCTCCAATATAATCGACCGTACTGCGCTGGTCAAAATAGGCCAGCGTGATCTGGCGGTGATCTTTGTCCATTCGTACCGGAGTGATCGGTGTCGGGATTTTCTGAATGAGCGCCAGTCCCTGCTGCTGATAGCGTTCATTCGTCCGGTTAATAAAATCCTCCAGCGTTGAACCTCTTAGCCCTCTTGAATTCCAGGTTCCCATTCTAATCCTTCTCCTTTTATGATGGTTGTAAATCTTTCCGGAAGAGGCGCGGTAACCTCCTTTTCCGATACCTTTGCAAGCGCATCCTCTCTTTTCGGGAACTGCATTTTCCATGCATGTAAAAGTTGATATTTTAACGCATATTTTTTCCTGAAAATAGAATTAACCTTTGGATTACCATACTTGCTATCCCCGATGATCGGATGACCGGTCGAAGACAGATGTGCACGGATCTGATGGGTCCGTCCCGTGATCAGATGCACCTTCAGAATCGTCTGCTGACCATTATCCGCAAGCGGAATATACTCTGTGGCTATCGGCTTTGCCTCGCCTTTTGCTTCTTTCAGAATTTTCACCTGATTGGTCATCTCATTTTTCAGAAGATATCCTTCGATCTTCTGACGGTCTTTTATCACCCCATCCACGATCGTGAGATAATATTTTTTCACGGTCCTGTCTCTTAAAATCTCGCTGAGCTGCTGTAATCCCGCAAGGCTTTTCCCTGCGGTTACAAGACCACTGGTATTCCGATCCAGGCGGTTACAGACAGATGGGCGGAAAGTAGCAAGCTCAGCAAGTTTCAAATCGCCTTTTTTCAGCAGATAAGCGATCATATATTCATTCAGGGAAAGGTCAGACGGTGCTGCTTTCTGGGAAAGCATGCCTGATGGTTTGTTCAGGATCAAAATATCCGGATCCTCATAGATTACCGACAGCCGGATGCTGCTTTCTATTGCCCGTGCAAGATCTGCCGGAAGCTGCTTTTCTGCTCCCGGTGCCCCTGCGAATTTCTGCCAGGTATCATCTGAGAGAAATACTTCAACCTGGTCTCCTTTTGTCAGTTTTTCATTTCCCTGCGCTTTTTTCCCGTTTAACTTGATGTTCTTTTTCCGCAGCATCTTGTAAACAAAGCTCATCGGCGCATTACTTAAATATTTTCCAAGAAGCTTGTCCAGACGCTGTCCTGCTTCATTTGACGAAACGGTTATTTTCTGCATGCTTTTAATTCCTCCTGCCTTTTACAGTGAAATGTCCAGAAGGAGTCCTTTGATCATCTCTTCGTGTTTTCTTGTATCCTGCTGTTCTACAGAAGCAATGTTGTTCATTCCCTCGGCGCGGGTCAGAAATGCTTTATAATCATGGAAAAGCTTGACCACCACCTTGTCGAACTGGTTCTGCTTCATAATGGATTTGATATGCTTTGCGGCATAGTCCACATCCACTTTTTTCACCGGCACATAGCCGCAGATCGTATTGTTATAAATTGCAACAGCTGCTACCGGCATTGCCTTTTTCTCACTGGTGATCACAAGATCGTATGCAACGGTAAGTTCTTCGGTGACAGCCGAGATTTCAAGCTCAGTTGCCTCATCGATGGAATCGTGCGGCATGACCATGATCAGATTGACCAGGATCCGGCTTGCCGGAAGACATCCGAGTACCGCTACTACAGTAAGCAGATTGAGCTTTGTCTTTGTTGTCACATAACCGGCGATCACCAGTGCGGCAACCAGTCCAAAAGAGACAACAGCTTCCAGTATCAATAATCGTTTTCTTCTGCGCAGATAACCTGCATCTCCTTTTTGTATCTTCATCTTGTCTTTCGCTTACTCCTTCGTTATTTTCTCCATCACTGACATGGCTTTTAAGATCATTCCGTGCGGAAGTACTTTGGTTGCAGCTTCTGCCCATTTCATTGCCATGCCATATACAGAAACCTCTTTTTTGTATTTGGCATCAATGAGCGCCTGCTTTACAACCTGTACCGGATCTGCCATCACAGCCTCTTTCATGCCACCGGGCAACTTCCCTGACACTTCAAAAAACGGGGTGTCCACAGGTCCCGGGCAGACCGCTGTGACGAAGATTCCTTTTTCCTTAAGTTCAGCTGCAAGGCTCCTTGAAAAGCTCAGTACATACGACTTCGTCGCTGCATAAACTGCGAATTTTGCCTGCGGGCAAAAAGCTGCTGCGCTTGCCAGGTTGATGATCCTGGTTCCTTTATGCATCCAAGGCAGACAGGTACAGGTCATCTCGGTCAGTCCCCGGCAATTCAGGTCGATCATGCGGAGCTGAAGTTTCTTGTCTTCCTTTGCAATCTCCTCTACTGTCCCGGTCTTTCCGAATCCTGCTGCATTGACCAGCATACGGATATCAGGATTCTGATTCTCCAGCCGGTTTTTCACCTGCTTGTATACCAGATCCTCTTCCATGTCCCCTGCAAAGATCCGGATATAGATCTTGTGGCTTTTCTTGATCTCTTCCAGCTTCTTTTCACTGCGGGCAATCACCCAGATTTCGTCCAGTTCCTTGTAAAAACGTTCAATCTGTCTGACAAATTCTTTTCCCATGCCGGAGGATGCCCCGGTAACAATCGCAATCTTCATAAGCGGTTCTCCTTTCTCCTGTGACTACTTCCGTTTGTGTACATTACGGATGGATTTCTTTTTCTGCGGTCTTGATGAGGACTCACCTCTGCCGTTTCCTGTAGATGCAGGCTTTGTATTCTTATGCCCTGCATTTGAATTTTTATAATTTCCGTTTGGCTTTCCTGGATTTTTGTTATTTCCATTCGGGTTTTTGCTCTTTCGGTCCGTGCCGCCATGAGTTCCGCCATGGTTTCTTCCGCTGTATCCATTCTTCTCCTGCATTTTTTCCGAATGAAGCTTTCTCGGACGGATCAGACATTTTTCATCGAATCCTACCAGATCCATACGGTCCGCAATTCGCAGTGCCTCCATGACCAGATCATAATTTTTCGGGTTCCGGTACTGGATCAGTGCTCTCTGCATCGCTTTTTCATGCGGATTCTTCGGCACATACACCGGCTTCATCGTCCGCGGATCTACACCGGTATAATACATACAAGTGGAAATCGTAGACGGTGTCGGGTAGAAATCCTGTACCTGCTCCGGCATATAACCGAGATCCCGCAGGTATTCAGCAAGCTTTACCGCTTCTTTCATAGTAGAACCCGGATGGGACGACATCAGATACGGAACCAGGTACTGTTTAAGTCCAAGCGTTTTATTGATCTCTTCGTATTTGTGGGTAAAACGTTCATAAACTGCATTTTCCGGCTTGCCCATCATCTGAAGAACCGGGTCTGCTACATGCTCCGGTGCAACTTTCAGCTGACCGCTGACATGATACTGACACAGTTCTTTGAAAAACGTGTCATCCGGATCCGCCAGCAGATAGTCAAACCGGATACCGGAACGGATAAATACTTTTTTGACTCCAGGTATCTTTCTGAGATCCCTGAGAATGCTTAAGTATTCTTTATGATCTGCGATCAGATTTTTACACGGCTTTGGAAAAAGACACTGTTTGTTCGTACAGGCCCCGTATTTTAACTGTTTCTTACATGCCGGTGCACGGAAGTTCGCGGTCGGTCCGCCTACATCATGAATATATCCTTTGAATTCCGGATCTTCCGGAAATGTCTTTGCTTCAGCGATCAGTGATTCCTTACTTCGTGTCTGAATGATCCTTCCCTGATGGAATGTCAGTGCACAAAAACTGCAGCCTCCAAAACATCCCCTGTTGCTGATCAGACTGAATTTGATCTCCCGGATTGCCGGAACTCCACCTGCCGTCTCATAAGATGGATGATAGGTCCGCATGTAAGGAAGTGCGTAGACATCATCCATCTCCTGCTGGGTCAGCGGTTTTGCCGGAGGGTTCTGTACCACATACAGATGATCCGAATAGGGCTCAACCAGCCGCTTTCCAGAAAATGGATCTGTGTTGCAGTACTGTCTGTAAAAGCTTTTGGCGTACAGAAGCTTATCTTTTTTCATCTCTTCATACGGTTCCAGAATCTCTGCATCATACACACTGTCCAGATTCTTGACCTTGCAGACCGTTCCATCGATATAGGTAATGTCCTTGATATCCAGTCCGGCATCCAGTGCCTCTGCAATCTCAATGATCGAGCGTTCGCCCATTCCATAGGAAACCAGGTCTGCACCCGAATCCAGAAGAATGGAACGCTTAAGCTGGTTGGACCAGTAATCATAATGTGCAAGTCTTCTAAGACTCGCCTCGATACCACCCAGAATGATTGGTGTCTTCTTATATGTCTGACGGATCAGATTGCCGTACACAACTGCTGCATAATCCGGTCTCTTTCCCATCACTCCGCCCGGTGTATAAGAATCCTGCTGCCGTCTTTTCTTTGATACAGAATAATGGTTGACCATGGAATCCATATTTCCCGCCGACACCATAAATCCAAGCCGCGGCTCTCCAAATTCTGTAATACTTTCTTTATCCTTCCAGTCAGGCTGTGCAATGATCCCCACGCGGAAGCCATGTGCCTCTAAAAGGCGGGTGATGATCGCATGTCCAAAAGACGGGTGGTCTACATAGGCATCTCCGCTTACATAGACAAAGTCTACCTGATTCCACCCCCGTTCTTCCATCTCTTTCCTGCTGATCGGTAAAAATCCATGATTCATTATAATACCTCGTATGTCTGATTGGTAATGTCTTCATAGCTGTGAATAAAATAGTCGGCAAGTTCCCGCTTTTTCGCATCCTGTGGGCGTGAAAACCAGTCGTCCACCGCGCACACACGCATTCCTGCATTTTTCCCGGCGAGGATTCCCATCGGAACATCTTCAAATACCAGGCAGGCAGAAGGCTCTGCACCCAGCTGCCCAGCCGCCTTCAGATAAACATCCGGTGCCGGTTTCCCTTTATTCACTTCGCAGCTTGTACAGATCGTATCGAAAAGATGGGTGATCTGCCTTGCCTTTAAAAATTCTTCCACCAGTTTCCGGTCATTGCTGGTTGCGATTCCTGTCCGGATCCCTTTCTCTTTCAGCATCTCCAGAAATTCCTTTACCCCTGGCTTTAGTGTGACCTCTTTTGTATATTTATCCACAGACATATCATACCATTCTTTTTTGATCTCCTCCACAGTATGCGGAAGCTCCGGAAAAATCTTCAAAAAGTACTGCGCTGTCTCGGTATAGCTCATCCCTTCCATTGCCTCATGAAAATCTTCCGGCGGATTCAGATGATATTTTCTGATATAATCTTCATCTATCGCTGTCCACACCCACATGGAATCTACCAGAGTCCCATCCAGATCAAAAATGACAGCTTTAGTATGTTCTAACATAATTTTTTTATCTCCTCTTCGGTCAGTGACCGGTATTCTCCCTTTGTAAGTGTCTTATCCAGAGCAAGGCTTCCCATAGAAAGCCGCTTCAGATAGATTACCTCTTTGCCGACTGCATGAAACATCCGCTTCACCTGATGGAAACGTCCTTCAGTGATCGTAAGCTCGATTTCCGACTCCTCCCCACTTTTCAGGATTCGAAGATCTGCGCTTTTAGCCGGCGTATCGTCTCCGATATCCACTCCATCTGCAAATGCTTTCACATCAGATTCATCTACCTTTCCCTGTACTTTCGCATAATACACCTTATCCACATGCTTTTTTGGGGAAAGCAGGCGGTGTGCCAGTTCTCCGTCATTGGTGATCAGAAGAAGTCCTTCCGTGTCCTTATCCAGACGTCCTACCGGGAACAGATCATTTCTTTTTTTATCTGTGATCAGATCCAGAACTGTCTTGTCCCGGTCATCTTTTGTTGCGGAAATAACACCTGCCGGTTTATAGAGCATATAATACTCTTTTTTAGCGTATCCAATCTGTTTTCCTTCAAGACTTACTTTCTGTGTGGTCTCATCGATTTTAAATTCCGGTTTTTTCACCGTCTCTCCATCAACCATAACACGTCCGCTGCGGATCAGCTTTTTGATTTCACTTCTGGTTCCCTGCCCCATCTCGGCAAGATATTTGTCTATGCGCATCATGCAGACTGATTCCTCCATCCAGGCAGATATTTGTTCTTCAAAGTTCCGTTCGTGACTTTTCCCCATCCAAGCGGGAAACCGTCTGTACAGACCAGATGCCAGCCTTTTGCCTTAGCCGGAATCAGATCCTCCACATCGATTGTCTCACCTTTCAGATAACGCATCAGTCGGTTATCATCAGAAGACAGGTTCAAAGTATGCACGTACTCTTCCATTTTCAGGTTCATCGCCAGTGCCTGGCTCGGTTCAAAACGCTTTTTCTTCAGTTCACCAAGGAGAAGTCCGCTTCTTAAAAATCTTGCGCCTTTCAGTTCCGGAAGATTCTCCGGCATATAGTACACGCGCTCTCCATGGATATCCAGTCTCCACGGCTTTAGATCCCACTTTACATCACGGAAGAATTCCTCCAGCTCTGCCGGGATTTTCTTCGCTTTCTGCTCTGCGACCGGGGAAGATGGGCAGATTGCATCCTCACTCTTTTTCAGCAGTGCGAGGTAATGTCCCTCCCCTTTCATATGATGTGGAAAAATACGGACAGTCTTAGCAAAATCCGGATCCTTTGACTTGGTTACTTCCGGTCTGCCCGGTGCAAATCCTTCATATCCTGCGATTTCCTGAATCTCGAATTCCGGATATTCACCGAGCAGATATTCGATCGTCCCCTCATTCTCCAGTGGATCAAACGTACAGGTTGAATACAGCATCATGCCACCCGGCTTTAACATTCTTGCCGCCTGGGTGATAATGCTTCTCTGCAGCTTCGAGAAAAATTCCGGTCCATGTTCTTCCCAGGCGCGTACCATCTTCCTATCCTTACGGAACATCCCTTCCCCGGAACACGGCGCATCGATCAGGATCTTGTCAAAATAACCGCTGAAATAGCGTTCCAGTCGTCCAGGTTCTTCACTCATGACCAGCATATTGCCGATTCCGAAAACTTCCAGATTCTTTAAGAGTCCTCTTGCTCTGGAGCTGCTGATATCATTTGCGACCAGAACACCTTCGTTCTGAAGCTTCGCCCCAAGCTCGGTTGCCTTTCCACCGGGTGCGGCACAGACATCCAGTACCCGGTCCCCCGGTTCTACCGGAAGACGGTTCGCCGGTGTCATTGCACTCGGCTCCTGCAGGTAATAAAGTCCTGCAAAATAATACGGATGCTTCGCAGGAGATATCTTCTCTCCGTCATAATAAAAACCGTTGTCGATCCACGGGATCGGTGTGATCTCGAACGGACAGATCTTCACAAAATCCTCCACAGAAATCTTCTCCGTATTCACACGAAGTCCGTAATATCTCGGCTCGTCATAACATTTTATATAATCCTCAAATTCATCTCCGAGGAGTGCCTTCATCTTCTCTTCAAATTCATTTGGTAAATTTATCATTCTTTCGTCCTCCATATCATTTAAGTATAGCATAGTTAGAAAGAACAGGAAAGTTTTTTCTCCCCGGCAAGTCTTAAAATCCAATAGGGATTGTAACTGGTTTCTTCGCCGTCCGGATAGAGATAAATCCCCAGATGCAGATGCGTGGCAAACATCCCTTTCGTCCCCTCCGGACCATATCCGGTATTTCCCATAAATCCAATGATATCCCCTGCCTTCACCTCGTCCCCCTCCTGATAACTTCCATAAGAGTCCAGATGTGCATAATAGAAATATGCACCAGACGGTGCGGTAATCCCGATCCTGTATCCTCCCTTTTCCAGCCAGCCTCTTGCCGATACTACCCCATCTGTCATACTCACAACCGGATAGAGACCGGGGATATCTTTCGATGCCATCAGATCACAGCCTTCATGTCCCCTTTTTCCTCCGTAGGTGCGCTCTCCCATCCAGCTGTCCACAAAAGATACCTGATACTGTGGATGTTTCGGTGATTCCGGAACAGGAAAATAGCGGATATCATTCCAAAGAGCTGTACAGATCTTTTCAAAAGATTTCCACTCTTCTTTTTCCGACCATTTTTCAAACAGCTCTTTTTCGTTATCCTGTGGAAACAGGCTGTTTTCCAGAAAATAAATGGCATAAAGTCTTCCTCTTTTTTCATGATCTGTCTTCGCAAGAACCTGGAAAAACGCCTCCTCCATCCCAAGCTTTCTGAATTCTTCTGTGCTTCCTGTTTTTAGGTTCAATCGGTTTTTTTTAGCTTTCTCGTTGATCTGTATGCTTGCTGCCACGCAAAAAATCAGCAATAAAAAAAGGAGCAGAAGCGATCTGCGTTCCAGTCTTTTTTTCAAGATTTCTCCATTTTTCTTTTATTCTATTCACACTGAATCTCTTCTATGCACATGTGCCCCGGTATATCTGTCTGCGTTTTTTCATAAACTATTGCAAAAGAATACGGCAGGTATACACGATGAAAACAAAAAAACTGTCTGTGTTTTTTCTGATCGGACTTTTCCTTCTGATGCTTTTTTCCCCGGAAACCGTTGCCACAGGTGCCGCAAACGGACTGCTGCTCTGGTATAGGCAGGTGCTTCCGGTGCTCTTTCCTTTTCTTCTTATAACCGGTCTTATGATCCGCACAGAGAGCATTTCCTTGATCAACCATACCCTTTCTCCGATTCTGAAGCCTTTTCTTGGCATTTCTGAAAATGCTTCTTTTTCGGTGGTCTGTGGATTTCTCTGTGGCTTTCCAGTAGGGGCGAAATCCTGCTCTGACCTGACTGATAAAGGGAAAATTTCTTCTGCCGAAGGAGAATACCTGCTTTCCTTCTGTAACAATGTCAGTCCTGCGTTTCTGACCGGGTATGTGGCAGTACAGAGCCTCAAGCAGCCTGAAATGGCGCAGATCTGTCTGCTTTTTCCTATCCTTGCCGCACTGTGCTGCTCCTTTTTGTTCCGCAGATGGTATCTGCCACGGAATCCTTTTGCGGTCGTAGAAGAACAGGCTGATCCCAGACAATTTCTTCCTTTTTCCGAGGCTCTTGACGAAAGTATTCTGTCAGCATGTGATTCCATCACGAAAATCGGCGGATATATGATCGTTTTTTCAGTGCTCATTTCTTTTATGGCAAAACTTTCCTTTCAAAATTTCTTCTGGAAATTGTTGCTTCTTCCCGGAGTGGAACTGACCGGGGGAATCCGCATGCTCTGCCAGCTGGACCTTACTTCTGAACTGCGGTTTCTTCTCGTCATGGCGCACTGTTCTTTTGGAGGAGTCTGCGCGCTTTTCCAGACAAAATGCATGATCCGATCCCAGAACTGGTCTTTTCCTCGCTATATAGCAGAAAAGCTGATTACCGCAATGGTAACCAGCCTGTTCGCTTTTTGCTATATGAAATTGTTCGGATAAAGAACTTATTCCCTCTGTCCCTGATCCGTCTGTCCGGCTTCTCCGCCGAATTCTGCTTCCAGTCCGCGTGAGGACTTATCCGGAACTTCCAGTTCTGCACGGTTGTTACGGACAACATCATAACATTCCTGAAGGGATGTTACCAGACTGTCATACTTGCTTGTGTAACTGTTCAGTGTATGACCGATGATGCTTTCAGCATTGGCAAGAAGATCATCTGTATACTGCACTGCCCCGATACGGATATCGTTGGCATCATTAGTCGCATTATCCAGAATCTGTTGTGCCTGGTCTGTTGCTGCCATAACGATCTCGTTTGCCTGTGCGTATGCCTGCTGCATGATCTCATGCTCGCTTACCAGTTCACTTGTCTGTGCATGTGCTTCTTCAATCATGCTTTCTGCTTTCTGTTGTGCATCCGCAAGGATCGCATCCTTGTTCGCAATGATCTTCTGATAACGCTTGATCTCATCAGGTGTCTTCATACGAAGTTCACGGAGAAGTTCATCGATCTGGTCTTTATTCACGATAATTTTTGTAGTTGATAATGGCTGAAACTTACAGCTGTCAATGTACTCTTCAATTTCTTCAATAATCTGCTCAATACGGCTGCTCATAATTTTGCACTCTCCTTCTTGTCACAGACCTACTGTGACATCTTTTCTTTTATACTTTTGGCGACAGTCTCCGGCACGAACTGGGAAATATCCCCTCCGAAAGCTGCGACTTCTCTTACGATTGTAGAGCTAAGGTAAGAATACTTGAGATTGGTTGTAAGAAACATGGTTTCTACTTCCGGTTCAAGCTTATGATTCGTCTGTGACATCTGGATCTCATATTCAAAATCTGTGATCGCACGCAGTCCGCGAATCACAAGACGTGCCTTTTGCTGTCTTGCAAATTCTACAAGCAGCCCGTCGAAAGGCACTACTTTCACATTGCCGAGATCTTTTGTCACTTCCTTTAACATTTTAACACGTTCTTCTACAGAAAACAACGGGGTTTTTGCTTTATTCATCAATACTCCGATTATAAGTTCGTCTACAATTTTACTGCTCCGGGTAATAATATCCAGATGTCCGAAAGTTACCGGGTCAAAGCTTCCCGGATAAATCGCTCTTATCATGAGTCTACTCCTCCACAGATATAAATACATGCATATTGGTCTTGTATTTCTTTTGTTTGATCATTAAAAAACCAAGTTCCTCCAAATAAGAAAAATCAGTCGCCAAAGATGCTTCCACGATGATCAGTGCATCCTTTTCCAGCAAGTCTGATTTTGCAAGATAAGTAAGCACCTCTTTTTCCAGCATATGGTTGTACGGTGGATCCATAAACACATAATCGAATTTTTCTCTTCCATCCAGCCTGCGAAGTGCCGAAAACACATCCTCCCGGATTACTTCCGCCTGATCTTCAAGCTGTGTCTTTTTCAGATTCTCCATAATGCACTGGATTGCATTCGGATTGTTTTCCACAAAAACCGCCTTTTTTACACCTCGGCTGATTGCCTCAATCCCGATTGCCCCGCTTCCGGAAAAAAGATCCAGAAATGTACAGTCGCAAAGTCCGTGTGCGATCATATTGAATAAGGTTTCTTTGGTTCTGTCGGTTGTCGGACGTGTCTCCATTCCTTTTACCGTCACAAGTGGTATTCTTCTGGCTTTCCCTGCTATGACTCTCATCTTATCGTTCTCCTGATTTATGATGTCAGAAACTACTCCATCATTCCAAAACATAGGGTGTTTTGTCTTTTAACCCTGACAACATATTATACTTTTTTGTGATTATTTTGTCAATTTCTCCGCTTGTATTTTACCAGATACATTTTTTATATCTGTCTTTTTTCAGATACAAAGCTCTACTTTTCCGACTCCATATGTGCCTGATGGACAGTGATCTGCTGATATGGAATAGCAATATGATTTTCATCCAGTGTCAACTTGATATTTTCCAGCATCCGCCATCTTGTCGGCCAATACTCTTCACTTTTTACCCAGGCACGGACACCAAGCACCACTGAACTGCTCCCAAGCTCATTTACAAAGACATTATGTTCCATACTTTGGATGACGGACGGATCATTTTTTACAAGTTCCTGCAACAGTTTCTTGGCAAGGCGCAGATCCGCTTCATATGCAATATCCACCTTCAGATCCAGCTGACGGTAATCTTTGTCCGTCACATTGGTAAGGCTTGTGTTGGCAAGTGTTCCATTCGGCACAATGATCGTCTTGTTGTCAATGGTGGCAAGCTTAGTGTAGAAGATCTGGATCTCTTTGACCGTTCCTTCATTGCCATGGCTGTCTTCTATAATATAATCCCCAACAACAAAAGGCTTCAAAAATAAAATCAGCATCCCACCGGCAAGGTTGGAAAGACTTCCCTGCAGGGCAAGACCAACTGCCACGCCTGCCGATGCAACCGTTGCTGCAATCGATGCAGATTCTACACCGAGCGAATTGATAATTGCCAGAAACAGCAGAATATGAAGTCCGTATTTTAACAGAGAATCCACAAACTGTCTTGCACCGGTATCCGAATTGGCGCGTTCCATGGATGCCCGCGTAATCTTGCGGATCCAGTTGATCACCTTATGACAGATGATGAATATGAGCAGCGCCATCAGAATCCGGATTCCAAACGCAATCAGGTCCGGACCTTTCTCCTGAATGAATTTGTTAAATCCGGTGATTGTATCCACCGTATCCTGCACGGTCGCCTCTACCTCACTTCCTGCGGCTGTCTGTGTCAAAAGCATGTTTTATCCCTCCTTCAGTGCAATAAATGCTGCAAGATTCCCCCTCTTTCCTTTTGATGCGCGATGGGAAAATAAAAGCTCCGGGTTGCAACAGGTACACACATTAGTAACCGCCATATGTTCCGGTCTGATCCCTGCATCTGTGAGAACCAGTTCATTTGCCTTCCAGAGATCCAGCTGGAACTTTCCATTCTCCTTGGCATAGAACAGACGGTCATATTCAGACTCTCTGAAATTTGCGCGGAACATATCGATCACATCTTCACTGACTTCATAGCATTCCTGACAGATGGACGGTCCCACACAGGCAAGGATATTCTTTGGATCACAACCGAATTCTTTCTGCATCTTTTCAACCGTCACCTGTCCCATCCGGTTCACAGTGCCTCTCCAGCCGGAATGGCTGGATGCTACCACCTTTTTCACCGGATCCAGAAACAGAAGCGGTACACAGTCCGCGTAAAATGTCACCAGACAGATTCCCGGTACATTTGTGATCAGTCCATCTACATCTGTGTAATCTTTTTCTCTTGTAACACCTTTGCCGGCATCTTCTCTTGTCACGATCCGTACGTTCGTCGTATGGGTCTGATGCGTGCAGACCATATGCTCCGGCTTCACGCCGATTGCAGCTGCCATTCTTCTGTAATTCTCGTCCACATGCGCGGGATCATCCCCTCTGGTATAGCTCAGGTTCATGCTTCCCAGGAAACCTTCACTCACTCCTCCAAGTCTGGTCGAAATTCCATGTTCTACAAGCCCTTCCTTTTCAAGGATCGGATATTTGAGAAATGGTACGCCAGCACTTATGCATTCGTCAAAGATATGCTCCTCGTTTTTATATTTTAATCCTATTTTCATCTGTACTCTCCCGTATTGTGATATCTGCAGGCAGCCATTTGCCTTTCCCCGGTATCATAACTCATACAATTCCAAAATCTCCGCAGTACTCAAATGCATTTTTTCGCAAAGAAATCTTATTCCCCGCGATTCCTATTACATCGAAGCGGCATGGTATCTCTGTGCAGCCGTTCTTCATCAGATAATAAACGGCCGCTCCGGACAGGCGCATCTGTTTGGGCACAGATACCGCCTCCAGAGCAGCCGAAAGCCCTCCTGTTTTGCGAAATTTCACCTCACAAAAGACCAGATATTCTCCGTCTTTTGCAACAATGTCAATCTCCGCATAACGGCAGCGGAAATTATACTCCAGTATCCGATATCCTTGCTTTTCCAGAAATTCACCTGCTATTTTTTCATATTTTGTACCGGTCCTTCGCCGGTTTTTTTCATTCTCCAATCGCCTTTTGGATCTGATCTTCTACCTGTTCTGACGGATTTTTATACGAAGTGTCCGATAAAACTTCTTCTGTGGATCGGTGTCGGTCCAAGCGTCTGAAGCGCTTTGATATGTTCTGCTGATCCATAACCTTTGTTGGACGCAAATCCATATCCCGGAAGCACCTTATCATACTCTTCCATCAGACGATCTCTTGTTACCTTTGCCACAATACTTGCTGCAGCGATGGATACGCTTTTCGCATCTCCCTTGATGATTGGAACCTGTGGAATCACAACCTCCGGAATGGTAACTGCATCATTTAAAAGCAGATCCGGCTCGACTTTCAAATTGCCAATCGCCTGACGCATGGCTTCGTAAGTTGCCTGCAGAATATTGATCTCGTCAATCCTTGCAGGGGAAGCCATCCCGAGACCTACCGCAACCGCTTTGTCCATAATCTCATCATAAAGCTCATCTCTTTTTGCTGCGGAAAGCTTCTTGGAATCATTTATATAAAGGATCTCGCACTCTTTGGGCAGGATCACGGCTCCTGCAACCACCGGACCCGCAAGTGGTCCCCTTCCCACCTCGTCAATTCCACAGATAAACGCATAATCAGCATATTTTTCTTCGTACTGACGCATTTTTGCAAGGCGCTCTTTTTCGGCAAGCAGCTTTTCCTTCTGCTTTCTGTACTTTTCCAGAAGCTTTTGCACACCGGCTCTGTCATCCGACGCATAGACCTTCATCAGCTGCTCCCTTTCGGCATCCTCTGCCATTTTTAAACGGCTGCCGATCTCTTTGATACTTTCTTTACTCATGCTTTATCACTCCGATTTTGTTGAACGGATAAATTCTTACCCAGGCACGCCCGATCAGCATATCACGGGTAAGTACACCCACACTTGCCACACGACTGTCCGAGCTGTGATTCCGGTTATCTCCCAGGACAAAATATTCATCATCTCCCAGTTTAATCGGCTCTGCTGCAATTCCCGGATCTTCCATCACCTCTGCACCATAATGTTCATCCAGCTTTTTGCCATTAATATACATATATCCATCGATCACCTGCACAGTCTCACCGGGCAGTCCAATGATACGTTTGATATAATAGGTATTCTCTGCATGCTGGTAAGGGAATACAATAATATCATATCTTTCCGGATCGCGGAAGCGGTAACTGAGCTTATCCACAATCAGGTTATCTCCGTCTGAAAGTGTCGGCTCCATTGAATGACCGTCTACTTTTGTGCGCTGTCCGACAAAGGTGACGATCACCCATGTCAGCAGAACAATGACCAGAAGATACAGAAGAGTTCCTCCCAGTGATCTCCATATACTCTGCTCCTGCTCCGGAGCTTCTTCCTTGTTGTCTTCCTTACTCATTTGTATACTCCTTTACAAATTCAAGTGTGATCCTTCCGAGTCTTCCATTTCGGAAATCATCCAGCAGCATACCAGCTACTTTTGCGGTATCTAATTCATTTCCACGCACCAGACAATGGCGGCTCTCAGCAATTGCTTCCAATACACTGTAGCTGTTCTGCTTTTCGTTGATCGTATATTTCTCAGCAAGAACACCCGGATAAGCATCCTGCATAAAGCTGATCAGCTCCGCCGCAAGCTCTTCCAGATTCATGATCTCATCCTTGATCGACCCGATAAATGCAAGGCGCAGTCCCACCTGCTGGTCCTCAAACTTCGGCCAGAGAATTCCCGGTGTATCGAGAAGCTCTACGTTCTTGTTTAGACGGATCCATTGCTTTCCTTTGGTCACACCCGGTTTGTTACCGGTCTTTGCACAGGCTTTTCCGGCAAGTGCATTGATAAAAGTAGACTTTCCGACATTCGGGATTCCGACTACCATCGCACGGACCGGACGGTTCAGAATCCCTCTCTTACGGTCACGCTCTGTCTTTTCTTTACATGCTTCCTGGATTACTCCCTGAATAGACTTAATCCCACCGCCTTTACGGGAATTAACCTTAACTGCCGAATATCCTTTTCCACGGAAATAGCCGATCCACTCTTCTGTCTGCTTCTCATCTGCAAGATCTGCCTTATTGAGCAGGATCAGTCTTGCTTTATTCTTTCCAAGTTCATCGATGTCCGGATTCCGGCTGCTCATCGGAACTCTTGCATCAACCAGTTCGATCACAAGATCGATCAGTTTGATATTCTCCTGCATCATCCTTTTGGCCTTTGTCATATGCCCCGGATACCATTGAAAATTCATCCAGTTTCCTCCTTCTATTTACCAAGCAGTCCGAAACGGTCTTTCGGGGAAAGGATAAACCATACTTTCCCTTCAATCTCGGAACGCTTTACATTTCCAATATCAGCCATCCGGCTGTCTTCACTGCTCTCCCGGTTGTCGCCAAGGACAAAATACTCATCTCCACCGAGAACGATCTTCTCACTGGCAATACCTGTATCTGCAATTGCAGTAGTCTCATACTTTTCATTCAGCTTTCTGTTGTTGATATAAATCTCTCCATCCCTGATCTCAACACTTTCGCCCGGAAGTCCGATAATCCTTTTAATATAGGAATGAAGGTTCTCATTCCCCTTTGGTTTGAACACGATAATGTCTCCGCGCTTCGGTGTACTGGCATCATATACGATCCGGTTTACCAAAACCACATCCCCATTCCGAATCACCGGGTTCATGGACTCTCCGATATTACTGATCTGATGCCCGAAATACCACACAAACACAAATGCGCACAGGCAGACGAGCACAATTTGGAATACCCATCCAAATACTTCGGGAATCCATTTCAAATTGATATGTTTTCTATGCTTTCTGTCAAATCTGAGTTCTTTTCTTTTTCTATGTCTCATCTGTTATCATATCCTATATTAGCAAAAGGGACAAGTACCTGTCGTATTTGTCCCTCTTTAAGCATTTACTATTTTACTAATTCTTTAACTTTTGCTCTCTTACCTACACGATCTCTTAAGTAGTTCAGTTTTGCACGTCTTACTTTACCTTTACGAACAACTTCTACTTTTTCAACGTTTGGTGAGTGAAGCGGCCATGTCTTCTCAACGCCGATTCCGTTAGAGCTCTTTCTTACTGTAAATGTTTCTCTTGCTCCGCCGCCCTGTCTCTTTAATACAGTACCTTCGAATACCTGAATTCTCTCACGGTTTCCTTCTTTGATCTTACCATAAACTTTTACAGTATCTCCTACGTGGAATTCCGGAGCATTTTCTTTTAACTGAGCTGCTTCAATGTTCTTAATAATTTCGTTCATGTGTGAACCTCCTTCATATTTTGACGTTCTTAATACGCTTTTCCATCGTATCAGAGGACCATCTCTGTTTTCATCACAACGTGCTATATATTAACACATTATTCTTCATTTTTCAAGTCTTTTTCTCGATTTTCTATAATCTCTTCTGCAAGTTCTCTTTCTTTCATGGTAAGCTCTGCGTCTTCCAGAAGGTCCGGACGCCATTTTGCAGTACGGATCACTGACTGCTCTCTGCGCCATTTCTCTACATTGGCATGATGACCGGATAAAAGGATTGGTGGAACCTGCCTGTCGTGCCAGATCTCCGGTCTGGAATACTGCGGATATTCCAGGAGATTGTCCTGAAAACTCTCAAATTCTGCAGATACATCATTATGCAGAACACCCGGAATCAGGCGGGATACCGCATCCACGATCATCATTGCCGGAAGTTCACCGCCTGTCAGTACATAATCGCCGGCTGACACATAATCCGTTACGATCTCCTCCAGCACACGTTCATCGATTCCTTCGTAATGTCCGCACAAAAGCACCAGTTCGTCTTCTTTCGCAAAATCTTCTGCCATCTTCTGGTTAAACGGCTTCCCCTGCGGGGAAAGATAAATCACACGTGGTCTCTTTCCTTCCGGGAGGGCTGCTTTTTCCTGAATGGCAAGATAGGTCTGGTAAACCGGCTCTGCCTGCATCAGCATCCCTGCGCCGCCGCCATACGGATAATCATCCACACTGCTGTGCTTGTTAAATGCGTAGTCCCGGATATTCCAGGCTTCAATCTCAAGAATTTTATTCTTCACGGCTCTTCCGATAATACTGGTTTCCAGACCGTTCATCACCATCTCCGGAAAAAGCGTCATGATATCAAATCTCATATTGTTCTCCTACTATTCTGTCGCTTAAATCAGTCCGTCCATCAGATGAACAGTCATTTTCCTATTCTCAGTATCTACATCCAGAATACAGTCATGGATTGCCGGAAGAAGCACCTCTGTGTGCGCCTCTGTCGATACCACATAGACATCATTCGCACCGGTTTCCATAATATCTTCCAGGACACCGAATTTTTCACCGTCCTCAGTGTAGACATCCATGCCGATGATATCTGCCATGTAATACTCATCCTCTTCCAGTTCCACGGCATTCTCACGAGATACAAGAAGCGGCATCTTTCTGTATTTTTCAATATCATTTATGTTATCGATCCCTTTGAACTTCAGAATCACATACTGTTTAAAGAATTTTACACCTTCAATTTCAAGGGGAATCTGTTCTTTTCCTGTATCAAGAACCACATCTTTCAGAGCACGGAAGCGGTTTGGATCATCCGTTGTCGGAAATACTTTGACTTCACCTTTAATTCCGTGGGTAGATGTGATCACGCCAACTTGCAGGTAATCATTTTGTTGCATACTTTGTCCTTTCTTAGCATAAGATAAACTTTACACCGAAAAAGTCTGTTTTAGTCTTTTGAAGCGACTTTTTCTCCATCCCCAGATACAGTGAATCTGTCATTGGCAGCTTCACTTGCATACTAAGGCATGATAAAAAACGCAGATAAAAATAAATTTACCTGCGTTTTATTTTTATGCTATTGCATAATTTCAACCACGACTTTTTTGTCTTCTTTGGCCGCGGCTGCCTTTACAACGGAACGGATTGCTTTCGCAATTCGGCCTTGCTTACCGATCACCTTTCCCATATCATTATCTGCGACATGTACTTCGATCACGGTAGTCTTGCCTTCCTGTTTTTCCGTAACCACGACGCCTTCAGGATTGTCCACAAGTGCTTTCGTAATTACTTCTACTAAATTTTTCATCACTCGCACCTCCGCGAAGCAACCTATTTTTCAATACCTGCTGCCTTAAAGATTTTTCCAACTACTTCTGTAGGCTGAGCACCGTTGTTTAACCATTTTTTAGCTGCTTCTTCATCTACTTTGAATACGCTAGGATCCTGAGTTGGATCGTATGTTCCGATTTCTTCGATGAATTTTCCGTCTCTTGGTGATCTAGAATCAGAAACAACGATTCTATAGAAAGGAGCTTTCTTCTGTCCCATTCTTCTTAATCTGATTTTTACTGCCATTTTACTTTCCTCCATAAAACAATTTGTATTTATAATAGTTTATCTATATATCACGCATGGTCTGCGGAATATATCTCCTTTAGAAAGGCATCTTGAACTTGCCTTTTTTACCTTTCCCGCCCATCATTCCCGGGAAAGACTTCATCATCTTGCGCATCTGCTCGAACTGCTTCATCATCTTGTTGACTTCCGAAATGTCAACTCCGGCTCCTGCTGCGATTCTTCGCTTTCTCTGCGGAGTGATGATGTCCGGATTCTGACGTTCCTTGATCGTCATGGAATAAATGATTGCTTCGACTCTTGCCATCTTCTGTTCCGCATCATCCGCATCGATATCGGGCATCTTGCCTTTGCCAAGACCACCCATGCCGCCAAGTCCGGGAAGCATATTCATGATACTTCCAAGACCGCCCATCTTGCGCATCTGTTTCATACTTTCCAGATAGTCCTCAAAATCAAACTGCGACTTTTTGAGTTTTTCTGTCATCTTACGTGCCTGTTCTTCGTCGATCTCTTCGCCGGCTTTCTCGATCAGGCTGAGTACATCCCCCATACCAAGGATTCTGGAAGCCATACGATCCGGATAAAACTGCTCCAAATCTGATAATTTTTCACCCATACCCACATAAAGGATCGGGCATCCGGTGACTGCCTTGATCGAAAGTGCCGCACCACCTCTGGTATCGCCGTCAAGCTTTGTGACGATTACTCCATCTATACCAATCTTCTCATTAAAGTTCTCTGCAACATTCACGGCGTCCTGACCAGTCATTGCATCGACAACGAGAATACTCTGATGAACCTCGACCGTGTTCTTAATCTCCTGCAGTTCTTCCATCATCTCTTCATCAATATGAAGACGTCCTGCAGTATCCAGAATAATCACATTGTTGCCATTCTTTTCAGCATGCTCCAGTGCTGCTTTAGCGATATTCGCCGGCTTCTGATTATCTCCCATGGAGAACACTTCCACACCCTGCTTCTCTCCGTTGATCTGCAACTGTTTAATAGCTGCAGGTCTGTAGACATCACATGCTACCAGAAGAGGCTTCTTACCTTTCAGCTTGAACTTTCCTGCAAGCTTTGCTGTGGTCGTTGTTTTACCTGCTCCCTGAAGACCCATCATCATAATGACCGTCTTCTGGCTTCCCGGCTGGAATTTAATCTCCGTTGTCTCAGAGCCCATCAGATTCACCAGCTCGTCATTCACGATCTTGATCACCATCTGTCCCGGATTCAGTCCGCTCATCACATCCTGTCCGACTGCACGCTCCTGCACACTTTTTACAAAATTTTTGACAACTTTGAAGTTAACATCTGCCTCCAGAAGAGCCATCTTAACTTCACGCAGAGCCGCTTTTACATCATCTTCTGTAAGTCGTCCCTTACTTCTTAAATTCTTGAATACGTTCTGAAGTTTTTCTGTCAAACTGTCAAATGCCATGTTATAACTCCTCTATGATCTCTCCTGAAAGCTTTTTCACTTTCTTTATCAGTTCTTTTTCGTCCTGCTCTTCATAATTCTCAAGAAGCAGATCGATCTCATGGACTTTTTTTTTCACAGACATGAACTTCTCCACCAAATGCAGCTTCGCTTCATAATCCTCCAGACTCTTGTTACAGCGCCGGATCATATCATGAACACCCTGTCTGCTGATCCCCGCATCTCTTGCGATCTCGCTGAGCGAATAATCTTCAAGAACTGCCTGTTCATAAATCTCTTTCTGATGTTTTGTCAAAAGCTCACCATAAAAATCATATAATAATGTCTGCTTTAAAATCTCGTCCATCACTTATCACCTGTGCTATCATATAACAGATTTTCATTGGTGTCAAGTATTTTTTCTTGACATTCAAGAAATTTTTCTACATGCAGGTTCCCATGTCCCTGTCTCTGGTCATAATACCTGCCCTTTTCACAGGAATTCCACAGTCTGTATTTAAGTTCCAGATTACACATATCCGGGTATTTCTGCAAAACCAGAGCCGCTGCCCCGGACACTACCGGTGCTGCCATAGAAGTCCCGGTTTTCGGAATATAGGCATAAGGGCTCCGCACCGGATACAGGTAATTGCAGGAATAGATCCGGTTCCCCGGCACGGCAAGATCCGGTTTTTTAATACAATCTCCGGTCGGCCCACAGCCGGAATACTTCTTTCCCAGTTCTTCATCCGCCCCAACTGTGATCACCTTCCGGCTGTTTCCCGGTATCGTGACGCTCCCTTCCTTTGGTCCTTTGTTTCCTGCCGCCGTTACGACTACCAGACCGGCATCCCAGAGCCGTTCTACCCAGAACAGGAACAATTCATCTTCCGGATCCTTCTTATGAGGAAGAGTTCCAATCGAAATATTGACGATCCGGATCTTCATTTCCTTTTGTTTTAACAACACGTACCGGATCCCGTTTATCACATCCCGGATTTTTCCACCACCTCTCTGATTCAGCACCTTGACAGCAAAGATCTGCGCCTCCGGTGCCATTCCGCTGTACAGTCCTCTTCCGCTTTTTCCATTTCCGGCAAGAATTCCTGCCACATGGGTTCCGTGTCCGTTGTCATCATATATGGTTTTCTTCCCCTGTACACAGTCCTTCCATCCCACGATGCGGCCGACAAGATCCGGGTGCTGTGTGATCCCTGTATCCAGAACGGCACAAACGACGCCCTTTCCAGTGATTTTGTTTTGCATTGTATCCGAACACCAGTAGTGGATTTTCCGTTTCAAATCTTTCATATTTAAAATATCCTTTTTCTATTAGAATATTCTTTCTGAAATCAGATGCCAATTTCTTCGGAACTTTTTTGAAACACTGACATGCCTCCTTACATATGATGAAGTGTAAAGAAACCTTACTGGAGGCTATCAAATATGAGTGAATTAAGTGCAACAAACTGCGGATGTGGAAATTCTATGGATAACTGTGGATGTGGCTGCGGAATGTCTTCCTGCGTATGGATCATTCTTCTCCTCTGCTGCTGTGGCGGATGGGGACGCAATGGCGACGGATGTGGATGTGGAAATGACAGCTGCCTGTGGATCATCCTTCTTCTCTGCTGCTGTGGTGGATTCGGCAACGGATTCGGTAACGGATGCGGTAATGGATGCGGATGTGGAAACGGCTGTGGCAACGGCGGATGCGGCTGCTAGTTACGAAACTCAGATCTTATTCGTTCAGACAGACCAGAGGCGGGGCAAATTATATCCCCGCCTTCTTTATGTTTTGTTTTTGCGCTTCTCCTGTTGCTTTTCGTGTTCCTCTTCCTGCTCCTTTTCCTTTTTCTTTCGCAAACATTCTTCATCCACTTCATAGATCGCATTCCCATCAATAATAATCCGGCTGCTCATTTAATAAAATCCTTCCATTAGTTCTTCCTTTGCTTTATTATATGTGGATCTCATATTTTCCGTCTTCTTTACATATATATTTATAACGCTGAACCGTGGAGGACATATGGAAAAGAAACCGCCCCTTGTCATGACGCCATTTGACGAGTCTCTCACGAATGATTTTCTGCAACTTGTCAAAATCATTCTTCCCTATCTGCCCGATCACGTTCAGCGTATAGCTGGCATTTATGTGAAACTTACGGAACTTATGAATGCCTTTTACTGTTTCCAACCTCCTTATTATCATAATCGCAGAGGGCGGCTACGAAAGCAGGAGAAAGATCCGGGCAGCATGTTTGAAGCAGTTGTACCCTATCTTTCTCCTGAAAAAAGAGAAATGTTTGATTCCTTTTCCGGAATATGGCAAATGATGGAAATGATGAAAGAGATGGACTTTGGAGATCCTGCAAATATGGCAGATATGATGAATGGATTTCAGGCAGCACAGGATATGACGGATATGATGAGTGGATTTCAGACAGAAAGGATGGATGAAAATGAACGAATGGATGGAGCATCCGGATCTTGCGAATCTGGATCCGCTGAAACAGGAGCTGATCCGGACAGCAGCGTTGAAAGCCGGCGGCAAGAACGGGAAAGCACTGGTCCCGGTGATGATGTCACTGATCGCCGGTGCGAATAAACGGGGAATCCGGTTTACCCCTGATGAGATTTCGCTGATTCTTTCAGCGATCAAAGAAGGGAAAAGCAAACAGGAGCAGGCACAGATCGACCAGATGGTGCAGATGATCCGGACAATACAGGCAGGAAAACAGCCACCAAGGTCCGGAAGGCAATAAAAATTGCCTTGCCCGACAATCAATGCTATAATGAACGGCAGAAATGCACTTCAGGAGGAGCTTATGACAACGATCAAACTTACCATAGAATACGACGGAAGCCGCTATCCGGGCTTTTCCACAAAGAAAAAAAGCACCAGTATCGAATCAAAGCTTACACTGGCGATCAGGGATGTAACCGGACAGTCCACACAGCTTTTTGCTGCCGTAAAGACGGAACCGGGTGTTCACGCAACACATCAGATTGTAAGTTTTCAATTAGAAAAAGAATCTTTTTCAGATAATACAGAACTGTTAAAAATGAAATTAAACGCAGCTCTTCCGGCGGATATTGCAGTCACCTCGCTGAAAATCGCAGATGAACGTTTTGTGGCTTCTCTCGCGGTAAAAAGCTGTACCTATACCTGCCGGATTGCCACAGATCCTGCCGCAGCATTATTTTCCCGTCCGTACACCTGTGTTGTAACCGAGTCTCTTGACCTGGAATCCATGCAGCAGGCAGCGCAGCTTCTTACCGGTACGCATGACTTTGCCGCATTTTCAAACGGACGTACCAAAAAAAGTACAGTGCGCACTGTAGAAACGATCAAAATTAACCGCGAAGACCAACTGATACAGATTCAGTTGACTGCAAATAGTTTTCTCCGGCATATGCCGCAGCTTCTTGCCGGTACCATTCTCACAGCTGGAAAAGAAAAAAAGACAGACAGAACTACGCTGACTCTCGCTGGTGTAGAATCAGCAGCTCCTGCCTGTCCTTCGCATGCATTCACCCTGACGGATGTACAGCTCCGTTAATCTATCCTTCGATGATCTTCACATAAAAGGTACGGTTTCTTGGTCCGTCAAACTCGCAGAAATACAGATCCTGCCAGATGCCAAAAACGATCTCTCCATCATGGATGATCAGCGTCTGTGACGGTCCGACCACCGTCGTCTTCATATGTGCATGCGAATTTCCTTCTGCATGCTGGTAGAAGAACTGTTCTGCCGGAAATACTTTTTCAAAGCCACACAACATATCATGCACCACATCCGGATCTGCATTCTCATTGATCGTAAATCCGGCTGTCGTATGTGGTGAGAAGATCACAGCAATCCCTTCTCTTACACCGCTTCTTTCGATGTCTTCCCTTACCATTTCTGTTACCTTTATCATTTGCTGCGATGCGTTTGTCGCAATCTGATGTTCGTACAGATGCATATGCACACCTCCTTACTTTTCCAGATAAGCTTCGAGTCTCGGAAGCTCTCTTTTCATCATTTCATAGCCATGATCGTAGAAAGCCATCAGCTTATCATAATCTTTTTCAAGTCTGGATACCGGCTTCATTTCCGGGCGAAGGACGAAGATATTTCCTTCTTTTTCCAGCTTTTCTATGTATTCTTCTGTCCGGTTATACATCACCGGTCTTCGGATACAGGTGCGGACAAGTGCCGGATATTTGCTGTACATCTTCCGGTATAACTTACCGACCGCTTTGGAAGTTAGTTTTTTGCGGTAGCCTTCCGGTCTCGTCAAAATGAGAACTATTTTTTTCAGTCCCTTTTCCTGCACATGCTTTACCGGAATAGAATCGGCAAGTCCACCATCCAGATACGGAATCCCGTCTATATTTACGATCGGACATACAAGTGGCATACTGCTGCTGGCGCGGCAGATCTTCATCAGCCGGTCACTGTCGTTATCTTCGGTCATATATTCGGCATTTCCCGTAAGACAATTGGTTGTCACAATCTCACAGGTCATTCCATTTGAAAAATAAGTATCAAAATCAAACGGAAAGAGTTCATTCGGATATTTATTGAATATCATATCCATATCCAGAAGACTTCTTTCTTTTACGAAATCTTTAAGTCCGTAATAATAGCTGTATTCCTTTCCTCTGTGGATCATACAGTCCCTTGTTCTGCCGATCTGCTTTGAGACATAATCGACTGCGTTACAGGAACCTGCCGATACACCGACCACGTATGAAAAATACAGATCTTTTTCCATCAAATAATCCAATGCGCCGGAAGTAAATACACCTCTTGTTGCACCGCCTTCCAACACCAGTCCTGCTTCTGTCAAAACACTCGCTCCTTTCGTCCTACCATGCTGTATATTTCGTGTATGATTTATAAGTATACCACAAATTCTCCCTTATGTTAATGCTTATTCTCTTGCGAAAATTGTGCAGTCATGTTACCATAATGAACGTAATGCAAAAATTGAAACGATAATTCTATTTGAATAAGGAGAATTTTTATGATTAGTACAAGTAATATCACCCTCCGCGTAGGGAAGAAAGCCTTGTTTGAAGATGTAAATATCAAATTTACAGAAGGCAACTGCTACGGTCTGATCGGAGCGAACGGAGCCGGAAAATCTACATTTCTTAAGATCCTTTCCGGGCAGCTTGAGCCGACCAGCGGAGAAGTCATCCTCACACCAGGTGAGCGTCTTTCTTTCTTACAGCAGGACCACTTCAAATACGACCAGTATCCGGTTCTTGATACTGTAATCATGGGAAATGCCCGTCTTTACGAGATCATGAAGGAAAAAGAAGTGATCTATGCCAAAGAAGATTTCACAGACGAGGACGGGATCAAGGCAAGTGAACTGGAAGCAGAATTTGCAACCCTGAACGGATGGGAAGCAGAATCTGATGCCGCATCTCTTCTGAACGGACTTGGAATTGAGACAGAGCTTCACTACAATATGATGAGCGAGCTGACCGGTGCACAGAAAGTCAAAGTCCTTCTTGCACAGGCACTTTTTGGTAATCCGGATATTCTTCTTCTGGATGAGCCTACCAACCACCTGGATCTGGATGCAATCGCATGGCTGGAAGAATTCCTGATCAACTTTGACAATACCGTTATTGTTGTTTCCCATGACCGTTATTTCCTGAATAAGGTCTGCACACAGATTGCCGATATCGATTACGGTAAGATCCAGCTCTACGCCGGTAATTACGACTTCTGGTACGAATCCAGCCAGCTGCTGATCCGTCAGATGAAAGAAGCCAACAAGAAAAAAGAAGAAAAGATCAAGGAGTTACAGGACTTTATTTCCCGGTTCAGTGCCAATGCGTCCAAGTCCCGTCAGGCAACTTCCCGTAAGCGCGCTCTGGAAAAGATCCAGCTTGATGAGATCCGCCCATCCAGCCGTAAATACCCTTACATCGATTTCAAACCGAACCGCGAGATCGGTAATGAAGTTCTGATGGTCGAAGGCTTATCCAAAACCATCAACGGGGAAAAAATCCTGGACAATCTTTCCTTCACACTGAACCGGGACGACAAAGTTGCATTTGTCGGTGGAAATGAATTTGCCAAAACTGTTCTCTTCCAGATCCTGATCGGAGAAATGGAGCCGGATGAAGGTACTTATAAATGGGGAATCACCACTACACAGGCATATTTTCCGAAAGACAGTGGAAAAGAATTTGACAATGACGATACCATCGTAGAATGGCTGACTCAGTATTCGGAAGAAAAGGATGTTACCTATGTACGAGGTTTCCTTGGAAGAATGCTTTTCGCCGGCGACGACGGTGTAAAGAAGGTTAAAGTTCTTTCCGGCGGGGAAAAGGTACGCTGTCTGTTATCCAAGATGATGATCTCCGGTGCCAACGTACTGATCCTCGACGAGCCTACTGACCACCTGGATATGGAATCCATCACTGCACTCAACAATGGAATGAAGAAGTTCCCTGGCGTACTTCTGTTCTCTTCAAGAGACCACCAGATCGTTGAAACGACAGCAAACCGTATTATGGAAATCCTTCCGGGTGGAAAGATGATCGACAAGATCACAACTTACGATGAATACCTTGCGTCTGAGGCTACGATTGAGATGCGTCGACGAGCGCTTGATTTGCCTGAAGATAGCTTAGACAAATCCTAAGAAAACCCAATAAAATCAAGGGTTTCCGGCATTTTCGAACAACGCTCGAAAAGAAGCCGAACAGGCGAACGTACGTTCATTTTTGATGCTATTGCTACAGTTCACTTATGAAGACGAGGCTGATACATATACCTAAAACAATAGATGGAATGCCGTCACACAGCCTCAAATACACACAAGATTTCTCTAGGAAACCCAAAAAGGGTTTCCTTTTTTAGTGCCTGTTTTTCTTACGCCTACTTTTTCTATCAAGTTATCCTCTCTCTGGGAAACAGAAAAAGAAGTCCCTGTGCTACCATAAAAAAAGAAAGGGGCCTTGCGGCCCCGGTAAGCTGAAAAAGTCCCAAAGTTTTGGCGAACGGACGGACTCTTTCGGAAAGTGAGCTTCTTTGAGAACTCTCAACGAGGTTCAAAGGCGGCTCTGTTGATTCGAGTATACCACACTCGGTAAGACAGGCCTCCTTTTCCGAAAGTTCAAATGACCTAAGAGGAGGTTCTACATATGCCACACAAAATGATGAATTCGCAGATAGCGGACGTGCTTCACGATAACAGGTTGTCGATCGAGGCACGTATGCTATATGCATACCTCTGCTCATTCGATGATAGTGTACCGCCTTCGACCTATCAGATGATCAGGCAGCTCGGCATCGGCAAGACGCGATTCTATCGATATCGAAACGAGCTCGAAGCGTTTGGACTCATCGAGGTCGAGAACAAGATCACGTCCGGCGGCGAGGTCGCAAAGTACTCTTTCCCTGACAAACCGGTGCCGACTGCAGAAGCCGAGGAGATTCTAATCACCCGCCTGATCAACAATAACAACAAAGCGATGAATTTTAAAAAGGAAAGGAATGATGGAAATGCAGGGAAACGCAACTGAAATCGATGAGCGCAACCTTTTGCAGCTCGATGCGCTGCTCTCCCACGGATATGGACTCTCGCCGCAGCTCGTGATGAGATCGAAGGGCCTATCCATCGAGGCGAAGGCACTCTACGGATACCTGAGCTCATTTGCCGGCGCGGGGGACACGGCTTTCCCATCAACTTCCCGCATTCTCGAAGAGCTTGATATCAGCAAGAACCGTTTCTACAAGATCCGCAAGGAACTGGTCTCATGGGGCTTCATCTCGATTGAGACCACGGCGACCTCTGCGGGGTTAAGGACTGTCTACACGCTGCCGCAGAACCCGATCGCCATCAAGACGGAAATCGACGAGATTGCAAACCGACGCAATGAAATCAAGAGCAGCTTGGTGGCGAATCTCCATAACGAGGACATGGTGAGTCATAAGGGGAATTCTGAGTCTGAGCGTCTTCGGCAATCAGCAGGTAACGAGCCTTGTCGTCAATCTGAAGCCAAGGCTCAAAACAGGGGCTCCAATCTGAAGCCATGTCTCCAATCTGAAGACGAGGGTTGTCTTCAATCTGGCGACAAGCTATATATAGATACTAATATCAATCCAAAAGTATCAATAGATAGATCCGCCGCCCATCCTTCCGATGATGAAGGTCCAAGCGACTGGAAAGTCACCGAGGGAATGACTGATCCGACTCAACGAGATGACGGCGAGTCGGATCGCGATGCGAATGGACGGGACGCGTTAGATGCGGTGCCTGACGGCACCTATGATCCGCTCCCTACGGTCGCTGATGGATATACCCTCTCAAATTCTGAATTCGAGGCTTTCAACCGTCTCTGTTCCTTGTCCATCAAGACGGTAAGAGGAGCCGTTCGGAACGAGGCAGCAAAACAGTATGCCAAGAGAGTTGGGGAAGGATACTCTCCCGCCGCCATCGAAAAGGCCTATATCGACTATGCGGAAGCCTATCGGCAGAACAACCCTTCACCGAGGTTTGCGAAGCAACTGTCAGATTGGTTCGTCAAAAGCGATGGTTTCGCGTATTTCGCCAAGAAACCTATAATTCGAACAACGACAGCCACCAAGGCTACAAGTGGTCAAGATTCGAATCTCAGGGCCGCAACGGAGGCAAAGAACGATCGGCTGACACTTGCCGCGACCGATCCGACCTTCAGGGATCTTGAGGCAGCCGTTTCGAAGGCACGGTCACTCTGGGGACATGCCTGCATGACGTCTGACGTGGAGAAAGCAAGCCGCCTCAAGGAGGAGTGGAGCAAGGCAACGGAACGGGCCAACGAGTATTACGAAACCCATTGCACATCAGCGGTCGCGACAGCTTAGACGATCTGAAAACACGGGGGAACGGAAAAATGCCACGTTCCCCCGACCGTGCAAGATGTGAAGTGGTAGAATCTTACAAAAGATTTCTCAAGACCCTACCAAAGAAAGGAGAAATCATATGAGCAGCAATTACCAGCAGAAAAAAATGATGAATGCCCTAGGCGCTATCGATACAAAGGGCAACATCGTCCTCGAGCAGTTCCAAGACGGCACGGCACTCCTCTTCCAGCCGGGCAACGCGCAGCCGTTTTGCGTGGCTACAGACTATGACCGCGCGACGGCCTCGTGGTCATACGGAAAGTACTTCAGCGATCTCGGATGCGCCCATGAGGCTGCTGACCCTGAGATTATCGAGGACGCCAGCGTCAGATGGGTCAAGGAGGATATCCGGGAAAAGCTCAAAGCACAGGATATCGCACCGACAGAATTCAACGTGCAGTCCGTCATCATGGGCGATTCAAGGCTTTGGGAACGTCCTCTCGACAGGGAGTTCCGCGACAACATGATTGCAAGCGGCAACGACGATCTCGATGCACGCGTTTCCATTCTCAAGGAGAACGGGAACTTCAAGAATGTTGACACCGCAATGCCGGTGGAAAGTCTTGATGATCTGGAACAATACAGGTCTGATCGACTTACGGATAAGGTCACGTCACTTAAAGACAGTCTTGATGCACAATATAAGGCAGATGAGCGTGGTCGCGTTTTCGACCGTCCATGTCAAGTACTTGACGACGGTGATCTCGACGAACATTAAATAGAAAGGAGACAAAAATGACAAGCCGTGAAATGGTTCAAGATTCCGCCACACGCAATCAGAGAACTCTTGCTGATGCTGTCGTGGCTACAAATCGTTTCAGGGAGCAAGACGCTCGCTTTAAGTCGCACGATGGAATGGACCTCGATCCATCGACACCTGAAATCGAATCGGGATATGAATTCAATCGGCGCTCCATCGAGGATGACCGTGCTGCTGATGACCGAAATTCCATTTCGGATCAAGATATTGATTCACGGCTGTAATAGGAACTTCCTGACGTATGGTTTGCAGATCGCATAATCATTGCGTGTTAGTACCGTAGGATGCAAAAGGCATCCAGAAGGGATGATTGATAATGGCAGATTTGGGAGAGGAAGCATTCTCCTCACAAATGAAAGTCGTCGCGACTTTCTTGCGGTTGCTTGAAGAGCTCATGCGTAATAAGCAGCAAGACCTCCGCTATGGCACCAAAACGCAAAGGCGAGGTATCCTTGGTCGAATGAAAGACTTCGTCGGAGGAATCTTCAAGAAAGTCTATGATGGCACATTCGGCCGCCTGTCGCGTAATGGAAAAGATTATGGTCAACTTGACCTTAATGATCCGGCTGTTGCAAAGCTCTTTGCGGACACAATGAAGCAAATGGGCATGGATGCGATGCATGAAGACAACAATCTTCTGTTCAGCACTTCCGATGTTGCAAAAATCCTGGCCTTTTCCAAGATGGTTGAACAAGAGCTCGGTAAAAAAATCGAGCACGAAAACGATACCCCTGAAAAAGAGCAATCTCAGGAGCACGGACAAGACCAGGAAAGGCAAGCCGATGCCCGAGGTTGGTCTGACTATCCCGCAACGCCCGAACAGATTGATCTCACAGCTACCGTTCTGGCAGCCGATGAGGGTGTTTCGATTGATGAAATCAAGAAAGACTTTTCGGAAAACCCGTCAATCGGCGAATTGCAGATTGCTCTTGAAGCAAAAGGCCACGACACTATGGCAATCCAGCCCGACCTGAAGAATTACGCGACACCAGAACAACGAGCACAGCTGGACATGCTCAAAGATAAGGGCATCATCGGTGAAAATGAGCTTATGCAGCTTGGTAAGTATCCTTCTCAGGACAAGGCGAGCGAAGTGCTCGAAAACCATGCGGATGCCGTAAAAATGCTCGATTCCGATGAAATCTCAAATCGAGCGGAAGCAATTCGCAGTCACGATGGAATGGATCCAGATTCTCACACCAAACAGGTCGAATCCTGGAAGGAGGATCTTTCCGCGAAAGTCGGAAATGCATTCGAGGCATCTCGTGATGCAAATGGTCAGCCGAATCTCAATAATTTCGCTCTTCAGTGCAATTTGCGCGGCATCGCCGTACAGTTCGCCAATGATGGAGAGCTTCTATTCACGGATGCCAACCAGCATCACAAGCAGGTCCGCGCCGACAACCTCGATCCGAAATTCTCCCGTAACAGCGAGGCTTTCAACGGTCAGAAAATGTCGAAACCGTTGAAGCAAAAACAGGAAGAAATCATTAAGAGCACAGACCAGCGCAATCATGAACATTCACGTGCCCACGACAGTCAGGATCATGGTGACGCGCATGGCTCCGAGAACAAAGCTAGGTAAGGTGGTGCTCCTTGGCGTCCAATAAATCGAAAACTCCGGGCCCAATTCAGGTCGTGGTAGTTCTAATGTTGACCGTTCTTGCCTTCTACTTCGGCAATCGGTTCGGACAAGTCTTTGATTTCAACACCATGGAGATTACCGACGGGGCGCTCGCGACGGTCAATTCGATCGTCGCGGCGCCTGCCGCTATCTCAACGGCATCCGTTCCCATGCTGTATGCAATCGGACTCGCCATTACGGTTCTCATCGTCTGGCTCTACACATTCATGTATGCCGGTAACTATCGCTATGGAGAGGAAGCCGGGTCTGCGAAATGGGGAACCCTTAAAGAAGGAGTCGCCTTCAAGGATCAAACGGATCCGTCCAACAATCTTCTCTTCACGAAAAATTATGGCCTTGCCCTGAAAAAACCGAAGTTCGACCTCGAACATGATCGAAACCTAAATGTCATGGTCATCGGCGGTTCCGGCTCTGGCAAGACCCGTAACTATGTAAAACCTAATCTCATGCAGCTTAATGCAAGCTACTTTCTGACCGATCCGAAAGGAACATCCCTTCCAGAGTGCGGATATCTTTTCAGGGACAACGGTTACCGCATTAAAGTGTTCAACACTATCGAATTCAATAAATCGATGCATTACAACCCGCTTAAATACGTTAAGACAGACGCAGACATTCTTTCCTTTGTTAACTGCCTGATCTCGAATACCAACGGAGACAAACAGTCCGGTGGAGATCCGTTCTGGGAGAATTCAGAACGTCTGCTCTATACCGCGCTCATCGCCTTGTTGAGAGACTGGTTCCCACCGGAAGATTACTCGTTGGACGGATTATTGACGCTTCTTTCCATGGCAGAAGCCAAGGAAAACGATGAGAATTTCAAATCTCCGCTCGATATGATCTTCGATGAGATTGAGACGGGCAAAGTTTACGAAAGAAATCCGTTTTACCAAGGACCGTCGACCTCAAGCTCCTATGCCGACGCGGAATCAGACCGAATGGCAATCAGCGAAAACACGACCGACGAGTTCACTTGGCAGTCAAGCCTCATGGAACGCAACCATGACGGCCTGTCTCCTGCGCGTGAAGGCGGATTGACGTCCGATCAGGATTTCGCATTGGCAAACTATAAGATGTTCAAAGTAGCCGCCGGCAAGACGCTGAAGTCCATCATCATCAGTTGCAACGTGCGCATGGCCCCGATGCGAATCGAGCAGGTGCGCGAACTGTTGAAATACGATGAGATGAATCTTGACGAGATGGGAGATCCCGGGCAACGCACCGCCGTCTTCGCCATCATGTCGGATACTGATAAAACCTTCTCGTTCCTGCATGCAATCATGATGTGGCAATCGATTGATATCTTGTGTCGCCGTGCACTTGAAAAATACAACGGCAAATTGCCCACGATGGTCAACTTCATCTTCGATGAGTTCGCAAACATAGGAACTATTCCAGATATCGAGCAGACAATCGCCGTTACACGTTCTCGTAACATCGGCATCTCGATCATCCTCCAGTCCGTCGCACAGTTGGAAAGCCGCTATGATAAAAAGGCAAAAACGATTATCGATTGTTGCGATACCACTCTCTTCCTTGGTGGCAAGTCGAATTCCACCAACAAGGAAATCTCCGAGATGATCGGCAAGCAGACGATCAATCAGAAGACATTCGGCGAGACGCGCGGACAGTCCGGTTCAAGCTCGAAAAATATTCAGATCCAAGGTCGTGACTTGATTGATGCCGCCGAGATCGGCAAGATGAATCGCCGTGAGGCAATCCTGCTCATCGCCGGCACGAATCCACTTAAAGATTTGAAATACCCGGTCGAGCAACACCCTAACTACATCTATCTCGACCCCGGTCGAAACAAGCCCGGTCAGGTTAAAAACCGCTGTCTGTACGATGAACCCTTCAATATCTTGGAATACATGGACGAAATTAGGACAAAAGACGATACCTACGCGTCATAAATCACGCGTTTGGTATACACTGAATCAGTGCAACCGACACGGAAAAAAGGAAAGGAATTGAATGGGTGGATAAACTTATAAGAATTTTTGCCCAGCCGATAGGTTTCGCCGGTACTGCTTTTGGCATTGCAGGCCTAATCTATCTCGGCATCTCATTGGCAAGCGGTGGAAGGCGCCAGCCTGAAATCGTTAAAGCCATTGCAATGATCGTAGCTGGTTTTACCGTTGCAGCAGCAATGGCGCTCTATGGCTACACCGGGCATTAAGCTCATGGAATCTCAGAATATTTAAAGAAAGGAATTTAGCGTATGCTCTCTCAAATTATGACTAAGATTTCCGGAGGCGTCACCTTTCTCGGCGGCGTCCTCATCGTTTTCGGTCTTGTCAATCTCGGTATGACAATCAAAGACGGTATGCAAGGCGGGGGCGGTCAGCTCGCCGGCGCCATCGCCATGATCGTCGGCGGCGGTATCGTCATCGCAGCCTCCGTTTTCCTCGGCAACCTGGACACCAGTTTCGCTGGCTAAAGGAGGAAATGCCCGATGCTTAGCGTTGCAATTCATAAGGATATCGCCGAATATCAACCGAAAGTCATCGGTAAACTTACCGGTCGTACCCTTATCTCAATCACTGTCGCATTAGGGCTTTCCATCGCTGTCGCCGTCTATATGAATCTCGTTTTGAAGATCGATCCGACCGATCACCTGGAGTTCATCTATGCGGTTTCACTGCCCTGTTGGTGCTGTGGCTTTTGGAAGCCTCACGGGCTGCCATTCGAGCAATTTGCTCTCCTTTGGCTACAGCACCAGCTCTCCGATAATCGGCTTTTTTACAAACCGTCAATGTTTAAGAGCGGGTTCGTGAAAACGCCGGATGAGATCACGCAAAGCAGGAAAGGAAAGCTTTATGACAAATCAACCAGAAAGTTCCTTGATGGGACAAACGGACTTGAAGCCTACAGCCCAAGGGCAGGTCGAGTCATCTATTAACGATACAATCAATTTTATCATGGCTAAGGTTGCCGCTGGCGAAATCGACGCCGCCACGGCAACCGAACTGATTGCTGCCGCCCGCAAGGATTATGAAAGCAACGTTCCGGTGACCACATCTGCCCAACAGGCCGTGCAACTCCAACAAACTGCGAATCCCTATCAAGCCGATCCTCAGACTGCATACGCTGTACCTGAGATGGAACCAGAACAGACTCCTATTGATTATGGACAGTTCGCTACTTCGACAAACTATCCACACACCTACGATGTCGAAGATTCCTCCGATGTCGATATGGATGCACTGAGCGGTATTGCCAGCGATGTGTTCGATAAGCAGCCTCGGAAAAAGCTTTCCCGTAAAGAAAGAAAAGCCCGGGCTAAGGAAATGAAAAAACTCCAAAAGGAGTCGAATGCCAAACTCAAGGCGAATGCAAAGAGTAATAAGTCCATTCAGAAGCAGCTAAAAGACCGCGATAAGGAACTCTCGAAAAAGAATGAATTTGCTCGCTACAGGCGCAAAACCGCAAAAGACGTCACTTCATTCATCGGGTACAATCGCATGTATGAAGACGGCATATGCGAGGTCGAGGAGGGAATGTTCTCCTCCTGTATCTGTTTCGAGGACACTTCTTACCATTCTGTTCGCGAGGATGCTCAGAAAGCTGTATTTACGTCGATCTGCCGTCTCTACGACCAGTTTGGCGCGGACACGCTTGTTCAATTCAATATCATCAACACACCGCTGCTCAAGGAACAGATTGGGCATCGCAAGTTCTTCAATCCGAGCAGCCAACTGAATGTAAACGCCGCAAACGATGCCGCTGTCTTCAATGAGATCTTAAATGAGAAGATGCGGCAGGGTGTTTCGAACATCCGGCGTAAGATGTATATCACCTTTTCGGTTTCCGCCCCCACGGTGGACGATGCCGTTCCGAAACTCGCCCGTATTGAAAATCAGATCTCGCAGATTCTCACATCTATCGGTTCAAAGAGCCATGTTCTCGATGGTGCGGAACGACTGGCACTTCTGAATAGTCAGCTCAACCCACTCAAGCCATTTAACTTCGATTATCGACGGGATATCTCCGCTAGGATGGTGCAGACGACAAAGGATTGTATCGCACCGATGACACTTGATTTCAAGCCGGAAGGTCTTGCCGACTGCTTCAAGACGGGTGATATGTGGGGACAGGTTCTTGTTATCAAGAAGCTTGGTTCGGAACTAACCGATCAAGCGCTTTCCGATATCACCGAACTCCCGATTCCGCTTAATGTCACTTGGTTCGCACAACCTATGGATAAAGCGGCTGCCGTCGCTTTCACGCGACAGCGTTTGGCTTGGATCGATAAGGAAATCATCGAGGAACAGCGCTCGGCAGTTCAGAAAGGCTATGACTTTTCAATCCTTCCGCAGGAGCTCAAGTACTCTAAAGAGGAAACTGAAGACGTCATCGATAACCTTCAGAACAAAAACCAACGTCTTTATGTTTTCACGGGACTTTTCTATACATACGCACCGACTAAGAAGCAACTGGATAACCAGGTGCTTTCCATCATCTCCGCCGCCCGCCAAAACTCCATCGAGGTCAGCACCTATGAATACCGACAGCGGCAAGGTTTCAACTCTATCTTGCCGTTAGGTCACAACCACTGCGAGATCTCCCGTATGTCCACAACTGCCGAAGTCTCCATCCTCATGCCGTTCGCAACAATGGAACTGGATGATAAGGGCGGCAACTATTACGGTCAGAACAAGCACTCTTCTAACCTGATTTTCTGTAACCGCAAGCTCCTCGCATCACCGATGGGTTTTGTTTGCGGCAAGACCGGTAGCGGCAAGGGCATGGCCGTAAAGACCGAGATGACCGGTACGATTCTCAGCAACCCGACAGATGAAATCTATATCATCGACCGTGCCGGCGAATATACGGGTATCTCAAGTCGCTACGGCGGCGTGACTTACAACTTTGCAGTCGATTCGGATACCTATCTGAATCCGTTCGATACCGTTTCCGTCGAAAGCCTCAGCCCGGATGCCCAGCTTGCCTTCAAGATCGATGCCATGCTTGCCCAAGCCGGCGCTTCGGCCGCCGAAGCAGGCCGTGATCTCGGTGAGGAAGACCAGTCGATCATCACGCGTTGCGTACAGGAGGCTTTCTTCGACGCGCGTCAACGCGGCGAACAGCCGCCCCTCCTTGAAGACTTCTACAACAAGCTGCTTGAACAGCCTGAGCCTGAGGCAAAGACCATCGCGCTGCGTTACGAGCGTTTTGTCACAGGTGCCCAGTCCTTCTTTAACCATCAGAGCAACGTCGACTTCAAGTCTCGTATCGTGGATTTCAATTTGAAGGACTTGCCGGACTCGATGCTCGTCTTCGGTCTAATCAACGTCTGCGAGGCAGTTCGTAATCGTATGTACTTCAATGCGAAACGCGGAGTACGTACATGGCTGTATGTCGAGGAGATGCAGTCGCTCTTCGCCTACCCTACGGTACTGAACTACTTCTCGCGCTTCTCGAACGAGGGTCGTAAATTCGGACTTTTGCTGACAGGTATAAGTCAGAACGCCGTGGCAATGTTGAAGAACAAAGCTGCTCAAAATCTTGTCCTGAATTCCGACTTCCTGCTCCTGCTTAAACAGTCTCCGCTCGATCGTGCCGAATGGGTACGCCTGCTCGGTCTTTCCGAACAGGAGGAGGAGTTCATCGACGAATCTGTCGAGCCGGGCGACGGTTTGCTTATCGCCGGCGGTGCGCGTGTTCCGATTCGCGGTAAATTCCCGTCCGGTAACGTACTCTATGACCTCTTCTCGACGAACCCGAATGAGGCTGCCGACAAGAAGCGCATGCAGGAATTTGCAGCACGCGAAAAATCCCGCCTTGAATAAAATTAGCTGAAAAGGAAAGGAGCTGACAAGATGAGAGCAGACGATTTCGTCACAGGTGATTCTGCAAGAGGAGCTGGACAAAGCTCTCTTGTTGGTACCGGAACAACGAATGCAGTCAACACCGGTCTTGTCGGCTCCGCCACTGCAATTGCCAAAAACATGGTCATCGGCGGCACTGAACTCGGTGATGTCGACAAGATGTATCAAACTGGCAAATCGGCTATAAAAGGATCTGTAGGTGCCGCGCGTGTCGGTTCTGACCTTGTGAAAGACACCGTTGACACGGCAAAAACAACGGCTAAGGCTTTTAAAGCAGGGCTTAACGGCGAGGATATCGATCTTTCCGGAACAAAATCACGTTCCGGAAGTAATCTGGCGAAGGGTACGAAAAAAGCTGCCAAGGAAGGATTTCGAGCCGCAAAGCGTGCCGCCATCAAGGATTCCGAACTTGAGGATGTGAACAACCTTTATCAAGAAGCAAAAGGATTAAGCAAAGCGGCTGTCAGTTCTACAAAAGGCGCAGTCAGCAATACCCGTAAATCTTGGAAGATGCTAAAACGCTCAACCGCGCGAATTAAAGCCCTTTCGAGAAAACGATTCACCGCCGGCGCCGGCAACAAGTTCAACCAGCAGATGTATCGGTATATGCGTTCAGCCGCGTACCAATCTGTTTCCACCGGCGGTGGAATCATCAATACAGCAAAGAACGTTCTTTCTTATGCATACTGGAGCGTACGCATGGCATCAAATGGCATCGGCGCAATTTTGGGTGCCTTGTTCGGCGCCATAGGTGTGCTTATTATTCCAGTGATCATCATAATCGCCGTCATTTGCACTATTTCTGGTGGAAGTAAAGGCGAAAATGCATCCGTGGGCTCTTTGACTGGTGACGAGGCCACGATAGCGCAATACCTTATCGACAAGGGTGTCGATCGCACCCATATAGCTGCAATCATGGGAAATATGTTCCAAGAGTCGGGCTGTCACCCTACTGCCTTGAACAGTTCATCCGGGGCCTATGGAATCTGCCAGTGGCTTGGTGGACGAAAGGCTGGTCTGGAAAACCTTGCCAAGGAAAAAGGCAAAGATATATCCGACCTTTCCGTTCAACTTGACTGGTTCTGGGAAGAATTCGCCGAATCGTGTTCGGGATGGAATAAAGCAAAGTATAAGGTTTTTTGTGCCCAGTCCGATCTCAAACAATGTGTCTATCTTTTCAGAAGCCAGTTTGAGCGCTGCGGAGAAAGCGAAGCGGCCGACGCGAATCGTTTGGCGCAGGCTCAGCGTATCTACGATGCACTGGGAACCAGTAATGGAACTAACGGAATTGACGGAAACGGTCAGGATTTAAAGAAAGCCACCAGAAGGCAAAAAGACGTAGTTAATGCCGCCAATACAACTAAGTCCCCAGGACAGGGATGGTGTGCTGCCTGGGTCACGAACGTCTTCCAGAGCGCCGGTATCGGTTACTTTGGGGGAAACGCTTGCGATATGTGCCGCGCTTACTGCACCAGCACTAACGTTCGGGATTTAAAAGTTGGAATGATCATCGCTGACGTGTCACATCCTGGAACAGGCGAGGCGGGTCGTCTTTATGGGCATGTCGGAATCTATATCGGCGATAATAAGGTCATCAGCAACGAGGGGGCTATTACCATCAAGAGCCTTCAAGAATTTGTCGGTTTTTATGGAAAGGGTACTGGATGTAAATGGGGATGGCTCGGCGGCGTCGATCTATCTAAATAAAAGGAAAGGAATAAAAGCATGCGAGACATCTGGTTTTTAATAACAGACCATAAGGGAATCGTGAAAATCCTTGCAATCCTAATCGCTATTTTCTGCGTCGTTTCCATCGGTGTCAGTTCTTATACGTCTACGATGAAAGTTCAGGAACAGCAAGAACAACAGGCGAAAAAAAAGGAAAAAGAAAAACAGATCAAAAACAGCTCAGTAAAACTGAAAAAAGACCAACAGAAAACCATCGATGAATATGATGATGCAACAGCGCAATTTTCTGCCTTGCTGTCCTCTAATGTCTGGGCAACTTACAGCGGCACCGGAAGAACGCTATATTTCACAGACTCGTCAATCATTATCGCTGATCCAGAAGCTGATCCATCTAAAGTTGAAAAGCCCTTTGTCATCAAAGGCCTTTCAACTGAAAAGGTCGATGTCGGTGAGATGAAAAATCTCACTAGGTACAATTGCGCCTATGAATCAGACGATGATAAAACCAGAGTATTGACCGTCGATAAAAACGATGACGGTACATATTTCAAGATGTCTATTGATGTGAAAAACAGCGGCACGAACGAGGAATATGTAAGAACTCAAGCCGCTGGTACTTTTGATATCGACGGCATTAGTGAAGATATGTCTGCTTTGCTTGGCGATTCGAGAAGCATCATTGAAGATTTTCTACGCGAGCAATGTGCTCTCTATTATCCGACCGCGGTCGAAGCCGAGTGCAACGGTATCCTTACGGCCGACTTCAACGCTAACGAATATAGGGTTGATTTTTCCCTGAAAGACACGGAAGACCAGCAGCTTACGGGGATTACTGTGGTTTACCATCTGAGCACAAAACAATGTGAACTGATGTAAAGGAGGAATTTTATGTTTAAAAATAAAAAAATAGTACTTTTTCTCCTTGTTCTACCTCTGGTTGCTGTTTTGGTTGCTCCGAAAGTAGCCCTTGCAGATGACGACTCCGATTGGGTCAAAAATATCCCAATCATTGGCGGCGTTGTTGACTTTGCTTCGGATCCAGGTGGATGGATTACCGATCGTTTTGCTGAAGGAGCTGAGTTCTTTTTCAATGATGGTCTTCAAAATATCAAGACTACTTCTACAAAATCGATTCTTGGAAAATCATTCAATAATCTTCTGGGCAAGAAAACAGGCACCTTTTACAGCACGGTTAGCTTTGTTAATAAGTCAGTCGTCATGCCAACAGCAGCTTCCATCCTAAGCCTTGTGATGTTGATACAATTGATAAAAATATCACAGCGTATTGATGGAACAGCTACCTTACCAGCAATTAAAGACATTGTCTTTTTAATTATCTATGCGACGATCTTCATTTGGCTTCTCAAAAACTCATTGAAGATCTGCGCTGGAGCATATGATCTATTTAACGAAATGATTGGTAAGATCAATCAGTCGACCGTTGATGAATTAAAAACTGTCACAATAGCCGATTCTTGTAAAGAGAGTTTTGGAGCGGTAATTGGTATATGGGTTCAGAGCATGATATTCGATTTGATCACGATTATCATCAAGGGCTCGGTTTCGGTCATGTGTTATATGCGAGCAATGCAACTATATGTTATGGCTGCGTTCTCACCGCTTCCGTTTGCGCTACTTGGATTCGACGAAACAAAAAACTATGGAGTATCTTTCTGCAAGAACTTCTTAGCGACATGTCTTGCAGGCGTAATTATTCTTTTTGCAATGGGACTTTTCCCAAATCTGCTTTCAGGCTTTAGCGGAGGAGAAATATCCGGCTTCAAGGGCGATATGTGGAGCTCTGTATGTGCATCTGTTGCTCTGATGCTAATCGTAATTAAATCCGGCACAATCGCGCGTGACGTTTTTGGCGGATAACTTATTAACCAGGGAGGTGTAGCATCATGAACGATGGAAATGATAAGCATGAGGGAGCTTGGTGGGGAAATCTCGAAACTCTGAAACCCTCTCAAGTGCAATCTGATTACAGTTATGTAGATGAGGATGATCGACGTAAGAAGTTCATCATTATTGCAGCCGTTATCGGTATTGTTCTAGTGCTGCTCCTTGGCGGATTTGCTGCTTTTACTGTCATTTCAAGTAATAAAGGTAACGACTCAGATATAAAGAAAGAACAAACGCAAACTCAGAAAAAAGAGACCTCGACTGAGAATGCAAAGAAGAAAAAATCCGCTGAAAAGAGTGCTATCTCCGTCATGGTGACAGCTGACGGAGCTGCTGAGGATTCTAAGGCTTCCGTTTCGGTTTCCGAAAAGGGTAAGAACGGAAAGATTGTTGTCAAAGATATTTCCGTTGCAGTCAACGACGAATTCAAGATCTGTACTCTGCCGAAAGGCAAGTATTTGCTGACCGTTGAGTCGGCACCGGACGGTTATGATAAGCCAGCAAAAAGCACCAGTTTCACCGTCAAAGGTAATGGGGAAAAGGTGTCAGCTTTCGCTTTTTTAGCCAAACATGTCGATAAGACTGCTGAGAGCAGCGAGTCTGAAGATAATGTTGAAGCGACTCCGGCAGACGACGGGGCTTCGCAAAATCAGAATAATCAGGCAGAAAATTCTTCTGCCGATATGAATAGTGGTACTTCCGCTCCATCGTCTGGTAACGGACAGCCCTCTTCTACTTCGACGCCGACAACCACGAAGACTATCCATCATCCCGCTGAGACAATTAGGATCGCGATCTGCGACACATGCGGGGCGGATATCACTGATGATATCGAAGGCCACAAGAAGTCAACCGGCCATCCGTGGTACCACTACGATGCGAAAGTGGTCAAGGAAGCCTGGGATGAAACGGTGACCGTGAACTAGATGAAATTCGCAAGCGCTCGCGAATTTGAAAGAAAAAACAGGGCACCCGACCGAGGTGCCCTTTTCCGGTATTGAATGGTAGAATCTTACCAAGCATCAAGACGCAAGGAGGTACCCCGTATGAACGAAATGCAAGCCCACGGCCTTTTAATCCCCGTCGGATCGAAGCCGTTCGAGGTTTGGATCGATAAGAATAACTCGCTGGCCGAACTGCAGGACCTCGTCAACGGCAACGTTGAAGTATTGAGAGTTCTCGGTAATGGAGTTGACCTGTTGGTCAATGATGAAGGCCTACTCAACGGCAGCCAACCCAATCGCGCCATCTATGCGACGAAGCATATGGAGGAAGTCGGATATCTCGACCAGCTGACGTTTGGTCATCCGGTCAAGGAAGGGGAGCTCTATTCGCTAATCTGCGGTGATTTCGTCGCATTCGGTGTCGACGAGGAAGGCGAAATCGCAAGCCTTCCTCAGGAGACGATCGACAAGCTGAAAGAGACCTTTGCGGACCCGTCCACCGGTTACAAAGAGTATATTCATATTAAGTACGGCATCGAACCGGATCGATATCAGCTTCAGAATGATCACGCCGCCGGCGACAAGCATGAGAAATCTACGAAGTCTCTCGCCGAAGTCGCTACAGAAGCCAGGGAGAGTTCATTAGTACTCAGCCAGGACGAGGGCAACCACGACGACAGCGGCAACGATATCGGTAATTCGCGTCCAATCGACCACGAGTATCCGATCAGCCACTAACCAGAGCTGTATGAATCGTTTTAAAGAAACAAGGCGGTGAAACGATGGAATCCAATAAAGTCAAAGGTCTGATCTTCCCTGTCGGTGGGGAGGCACAGGCCTTTCTCGCCGACAGGGACAGGCCGTATCGAGACATCCGTGAGGCAGTCCAAGGCGAATATGACGAACTCGGTGCCACGTTCGCCGATGTGGATATCTATGTAAATGCCGCCGGTGCAGACAGTTTGCTGCCAAACCGCGCCATCAACCCCGATGCCTTCATGGATGACTCGGGCTTCCTATCTGAAAAGAGCCTCATCGTCGGAACAAACGACGGTAAGCCCTTCTCTCTCATTTTCGGCAATATCGTCGCCCTCTCACGTGATGAAACCGGTGAGCTTATCGATATGCCTGCCGATATCGAGACGGAACTGAAAGAGTCACTTAGCGATCCCCTGGACGGATATGATTTACGGTTTCGAGAGGCCTTCGGCAGATATCAGAACTGGGACTTAAGCCAAGCCCAGGCCGCCAAGATCGCCGGCTTGAGCCAACAGGCATTCTCCTATCATGTGAACAAGATCACGAATGCACAGGATACCCGAGGAAGGGGATTGAAACCCCTTCCCAAGGGATTCGACCGTCTCTACAGCGAGTATAAGAACGGAGACATCTCGGCAAGATCCGCCGCGACGAAGCTCGGCATCACGCATCCGACGTTTCTCAAATATGTCAAGGAATGCGATGTCCGCCTGCATAAGGACGACCTCGTGCAAACCCACAATCCGCGGGGACTCACAGAACGCCATGCAGCGGCCACGGATGCGGCAAGGAATCTGAACCATGACCAAGACGCACCTGATTCGCCATTACGGGACAGATAGACGGCACAAACACGGGGACTCGCCGCTTCGGTGAGCCCCCGTGCCCTTCCACACGATACCTTTTGCAGATGACATGCCGTATCCGTCATCGATATATAGGCGAAACGCAGCCAAAGTGGTAGAATCTTACAAAACACGCCGCCGGAACGGAGGGTAACATGCAAACCGGAACGAAGAAGACCCCTGATCGCTTCCAGAACTACTTCTGCCCTGCCGCAGCCAACGATATCGTGCACCATGCCTACGCATGGATCGTCAAAGAACCGAACATGCAGCCGAAATTCCTCTACTGCCGCGCTATCGACGATCCAGCCAACGACCGCGGATGGAATATCATCGCGGAGGTCTGGGAACGCGATGTTCTCGGCGGATGGGGCATCTCCTCTTCCACCCTGCATCCCGAATTTGAAGACACCGCCGACGGATATGCACTTGCCGAGAGTATGCCCGGAACGGCAGCATCACTGCCTTACCAGGTATTCCGAGAAGTGGTCAATGAACATGACACGAATTACCTGATCGCTCTCGCCATTGCTATCGATGCCCTGCCGAAAGATTCCACTTACGACAAGGCATCTAAAACCATCCGTGCAAACGCCGACATCGATATCGCCGAGCGCCGCAAGAGCGTCCTTCCCGACCAAGCCGGCCTCGCTGCCAAAAAGGCGTCCTGTATCGAGTCGCTTGCGCACATCGGCGGCAATGCGCCCGTTTGCGGACAGAATGAAATCGCCCGGTAAAGGAGAACCGATATGAGTGAAATCAAGACGAAAATCAGAACCTACAACGACGTCATCGATCTGTTCGGCGAAGAGAAAGCTGCCGATATGCTAAGCGAGGCGCTTGACTGGTCGACAATCGATCCGAAAAACGATAAGAAGAATATCATGGAGCGCAAGCCACTCCTCCTCGATCCGTATATGACATACGAGGGCGAGGATTACTGCAAGCATATCGTCGCCGGATTCCTCGGTGACCGCGACCTCGACTGGGCGAGCGGATATATCGACGAGGAGAAAATCAAGAACGGACAGGTAATGCCGGCCGACCTCAAGTCGGCACTCTCTATGGCACTCGACAACGAGCTGTCTACATCCTGGGCCTATCTGGATGCCCTTTCCTCCCAGTGCGCGGAAATCTTCAATAAATTTGCCGAATATATCGAATCTGCCGGCCTTGCCAGCGGGGTCCTCGTGCCCGGAGAGTATGAGTTGGATTCCAATGCGCTGAACGCGGATGTCTCCGAGAGATTCAATATCCAGTATGGATTCCAATGCGACCAGATGATCGATGCCATGCAGTTCGATATGACGCTCATTCTGACTGAGAGGGTCGACAGCATGGACGGATACAGGCTGATCCAGAGCGTATGCGACTGGCGCGAAGAAAACCTCGAGGTTATCGAGGACGCAGAGAACAATTTAGATTATGGCAAAGTGCCCAGCTACGTGGCTTACGAACGTCCGGCGGATATCGGTACGACAATCATCGATGAGCTGTGCGCATCGCAGGGCACCGCCGTCGAGAAACTGGTGAACTATCCGACCACTAAATTCGAACGCACCATGCGGGACGAGCTTTTCGAGGCATTGGCGGTAAACGAGACGACTATTTCCCTTATGGCTAAAGTCCCCTCTTCCGTCTTCCTCGATGCCGTGGCATGCATGGACTCACGCTATATGAGCGGACACACAGTCGATACCGGCCATGCTTTTATCGTCTCCCCGGGAACATACGAACCGTATATCGGTATCCACGATCCCGTCTACGGCGCGGGTTATATGATGGTCGACCTCGATAAACCATTTGAAATCCCGATGAACCGTATCTGGATCGCCATGGATGACTACAGTGGCCCTGAGACCAAGGAGGGTCTGCGCGGAATGTACCACAGCCCCCAAGATGTCAGTGCCTTCAGCGACCCTTTCTGTGGTTCCGTCAGCGTCACGCCGACTCGCGATGAGAAACAGGAACCTGCAAAGAGCGGTCTAGAAGCCAAGCGCGATGCATGTGCCATAAGCGCCACTCATCTCGACAGCCCAAACACGGAAATCCCCAATGGCAAGGATATGGAAAGGGAATAGCTGATTATGGAATACAAAGACATCAAGACTGCAGATGAACTTGAAAGCTGGTATGCGGAGAAGGAAGATATCCTCGAAGGCCATGTCCGCGATTATGCCGTACCATTCGGCAACGTATACCACCTGGATTCCCCAGGCTACGTTTCAGAAGAACGTTGGTGCGATACCCTTCCTTCTGACCAGGAACGCTCGACCTTCATGGCTTTGCAGAACGGTGTATCGACCAAGGAGATCATCGAACATAAGGATGAGTTCGGCTGGATCGACCGCATGGCGATGTCGTCTGTCGCCGATGATTACGCCGAGTGCTACATGACACAGGCAGGTCCGGATTACCTGGATGAACAGGAAATCGTGAACGTGCGCGAACAGTATCCTGAGCTTATCGACTCTAACGGAGAGATCGTCTGGAACGATCCCGATTTCATGAAGCGCGGAGTCACGTTCGATGTGGAAAACTTCGGGGAAAAATATAAACTCGAGCTCGTCTGCGACAGCTATCTCGATAACGGCAGCCTCTATGTCGGCGCTTACGACGTCACGCCGGAAAGCGATAATTTCGGAGAGCGCTGGGCAGATATCTCCGTCAACCTAAACAATCCACGCCAGAACGACAGGACTGTTTTCCTCGACATGAACAACCTGTATAACCCGGCAATCATCGAGGCTATCTATGGGCTCGGAACCGTGGAAGGCATCGTCTCCCATTCCGGTTCCTGCTCCTATCCGGCATTCACGTTTGACGCCGATGTGATCTCCCAGATGCGCAACACGCAAGAATTCATGGATGCGAATACCCCCGATGACTATAAGCTGGTCGCCGTGAAGGTAGGCTATAACTTCGCGCTCGTTCCGAAGATCGAGCTCTCCGGTATCGAGACGAACGCCACCGAGACCATCGTCGATATTTCCGGTAAACAGTATGGCCTTCTCGCCGGCAGGACTTTCGAGGATTCGCAGAAACTCGATGCCGTCCTCGATACGTTTCCGGAGTACGCGATTAAGGACTACAAGGTACCAAATAAAATCAGCGTATTCATCATGCCTGTCCAGATGTACTGGAAGGATGACCCATCTGAGATTATCGAGACGAATTTCAGTTTCGAGGACACCTGCGGTCTTGCCATCGACGATAGCGTTACGTTCTCCGGCTATACCCAGAATGAACTCGTGGACATGATCGGCAGGGAAGACAACGGGGAAGACTTTGTCATCACCGGTGTGGGCGCCGGGCACTATGTCGGCACCTGCAAAAAGGAACCGTCTAAAAACAAGAGCGTTTCCGAAAAAACCTGCAATGCAAGAGAGTCGTCGGGGCGCCTCGATGCGGATCGAAACGCCGACAGGAACGATATTGCAAAAGACAAGGAGGTAAAGTAGCCATGGGCAGCAACAATCCCAACCGCGTCTACCTCGATACGGAGACCACCGGCCTGCATCCCGAGGAGGGCGACGAAATCCTGTCGCTCACTATCGTAGATGCCAATGGACGGCTTCTCTTCGATGAGAGGTTCAAGCCGAAACACAAGAAGGAGTGGCCGGAAGCCCAGGCGGTGAACCACATTTCCCCGGATGACGTGGAACACCTGACCACTATCGATGCCTATATGGAACAAATCTGCCGCATCCTCGACCGTATCGCCGATGAGATTGTTGGCTACAACGTAGCCTTCGATATCGGTTTCCTGAAGGCCGCCGGTGCCACCATCAACCCCGATGCCGCAATCATCGACACCATGCAAGAATTCATGGATGCCTTCGGAAACTCAAATACGGGACATAGATACCAGCCGCTCTCCATGGCAGCTGAACGTCTCGGCTACAACTGGACGAGCGCCCCGCATGGCTCGCTTCCCGACACCCTCGCCTGCCTTGCCGCACAGAAATGCGTCGACGACCATAACTGGTGCGTGGAGAACCTTGAGCTTACCGAAGACGCTATCATGAACGCCAAACCGATTGAGAACGGTTCAGAGGGGCTTCCAAAAGACTGCTGGGACCTCAACCCCGGAGGCCGCCCGTTTGCCGTCACGGAGCCGATTCTCCATCGGCTCCAGAGCTCTGCGAAACTCTGCGCACGAGCCGGTACCACCACCCAGTTCACGCGCATGACCGTCAACCAGTGGTTCGACAAAGCGGAACGGTCACAGCGAAGCCCGCTCGGCCGGTCTGTAGATATCGGACGCGCGGCAAGTGCCTTGAACAGCCAGCATGAGCATGCGGAAGTTCCACAGGACCTTACAAAATAAGCAAAGGAGAACCGACATGGACGATTATAAGAAAATCCCGTTCGATGATCCGGACCTCTGTGTGCCGGATCTCGATGATTTCGACCAGATGAAGGAATTCTTCCTCGATTGCGCGGCTGAGTATTTCCGCTACCTGTCATCGGATGATATGGAAAAGATGCTCGCTGCGCTCGGGAAACGTATCGACGTACTCGCGGCGCCGACAGATGATGTATTTATCTCCGTAAGCCCGGACGCCGTACTGAGGCAATATCACGATATCACGATCGACGAAGCTATCCAGATCCGCGATAACGCATGTGAAAACATCTGGGAGTCCGGTGGACAGTCCGATCTCGATGAAATCGTCTGGGACCAAATCGGTGCGGAATATAAAAGTATCAAGTCCGATTCCCACCGTGGACTTTCCGATGTAAAGGATGCAAAAGCGAAGCAGGCCGTCCACGTGAATGACGATCGCAAAAACGATGCGGTTGCACTAGACATGCAGGAAAAATAGAACTTGCCGTCGAGCTACAGGGGAGGAACGATATGGATGGCTATACGCTTAACGCTGCGCGAACGATTCGCGAATACGAATCCTCGATCCAGCGCCCGAAAGCGGAAAGAACGATCAACGACTCGATTCTCTCCGCTTTGCTCAGAGGAGACGAATTGCCTGAAATGGACGTCAAGGCAATCAGGCAATATGGGATACAGTGTTCGGAATATCTGGATTTCGGTTACGATGTCGATGCAAGCCTGAGCGGCATGCTGTCACCGCACGCCGTTCTGGAACCCCGACCCAACACACCGTATGTATTCAGGAGAGCCGGATTCGACAATCTGCCCTTCATCTATACGCAAAGACATCTCAGGAATGCAATCGCCCCAAAAGAGGCTGACAACCATCAACATGGGCTTACCATCGAGCAAATCAAATCGCTTCCGGAAAAGCTCGAAGAGCCGGTAGTCGTTTTCGACCAGCCGAACTATACGGTAAACGGTAGATCGTTTGAGGGCAAAGGCGTCGCCGCCGTACTCGATATGTACGACCCTGACGGCGTCCCGGTCATCGCATACTTTTTCCCAAACGGATATGGAACCAAGACGAACGATAACGGCTGCAGCAACGTGATAGCCAGCCTTTACGGACGTGACAACTTCACTTCATATCTCGCCCGTGCTGCAAACGAGGAAAAAATCCTGTATATCGATTCTGAGAAATATGAACAAATGGAAAAAGAGCTACCCCGCTATGGTGGGACACGATTCCCTCCGGCGCTTGCAGCTCTTTCAATGGATATTATAATACCTTCATCCTATATTTGCAAGATGAAAGCCGAAATAAATCCGAAGCTGTCCGATCGCGAAAGGGAACATAATTCCCTTAACCGCACCATGCATTTCAAGGTTGCGGACAGCAGGCGAAATAGGCTCGCGCAAGATAGGGATAGACCGCGCAACATCACTCTCAGATATGACGACGACAACCGCGATTCGCAGTAAAACCATTGAAAAGGAGAATTAAGAAATGAACACGCTTGGCCTGGTAAATGTCTTAAACAACGATGGAAACGTACTGATCGATGTGGCTCAGATGGCCGATAACCATATCCAGAACGCCGCCATCCACAATGCGCTGGCTGAATGGAACGAAACGGACGATCCGTTCTCGCCTGAAACGACGCAAAGGCTGATCGGTAAACTCAAAGGCGAGATGCCGTCGCTTATCGCATGGCTGTCGGAAGGGAACTATCCAAAGAGCAGCCTGGTGCCGGAACTGTTGGCTTACGTGAAGATGCCCCATCCGCTCCAGGTCTATAAGAACCTTGATCTGGATATCACTATCGAAGATTCCGAAAAAGGGCCTGCATTCGATGTAAAGCTCTCCTATGCGGGCAACGCGGAACATTTCAAATACGCTCGCCTGCCCGTTGAAACAGATAAGACATCCGTCGTATTGAGCATCATCGACGCGCATGATGACCTGCAACTGAAAAACGATCCGAAGCATCCCAGTTACAGGGAAGCGGTCGAAAAGAACTATTCAAAACTCACGAACCTCATCGGGGAAGACGGAATCGACTCGATCAGGGACTTCCATGAGGGCGTAGAGACCGGCAAGTATTTCTCGGATATGGAATTTGACCTAAAAGACCCGGATCCCTCCGCGAAACAGATTCTCGAGTGCCTTGGATCCCTGGAGAAACCCGTTCAGAAAGCGATGGATAATTTCGCACGGGTAACCACCTTCCGCAATCTCGCGGGAAAGAACCTCCTGCGCGAAGCGACCCTGTTTACCTCCGGTATGCTAGAGGAAAAGAACGGTCGCCTGATCGTCCCGCAAGGATATAGGCCCGGAATGTCGAGTGAGGAATATCAGGCGTGGCATCCATCGGCGAGGGGAAACACCGCCATCTCCGTGGATACGGCGATCTCGGCAAAGCAGCTCGGAAGGCTGGAAGCGATTGCAGCATCCCAGAAGCCACAGCAGATCGTCATGGATGTCCTCTTCCTCGACCCAGGTGATCATCTGTCTCAAAAGTCGGATCCCCGAGACCCAATGGACGCGGCGTTTGTCGATGAAAGCCACATCGCGGTACCGATCAGCCCGGAATTCGCGTCAATCGTGGCTTCGGATATGAAAGATTCAATCGATGCCAAGCTGGCCGGCAAGCGCACGATATGCGACATCTCCAAATGGCATACGCTCGGGAAACAAGCCCGTGATAAGCTCGCCGAGGACAGTAAACATGACCGCTCTCTCGCTGCCGTCAGGGATGCCAAGACGGCCGTTGCTGACAAGGTCAACGAAGGGCATCAAGCTAGTTCCGTGCACGATATTCCGAGTCATTAAAGATTAAGGCTGAACAAATTTTTAATTGAAAGGACCTTTCATGTAAGAAGCAATACTGTGGGCATTAGCAAGACACAAAACGCTGACCGTGCAGCGCACATCGAGCATATTGAATGAATGTATATGGACATGGTATAATAATATTATGGAGGTAAAAATACTATGTCTACAGTCGCTGAGGCTGAAAAAGCTGTTAAATTCAATGTCTTCTATGCGAAAAAAAATGTTGTGGATAGCATCTGGAAAGAGGCAATCATTGAAGGTGTCAATATCACATACCCGCAAGCAAAAGTAATCGTTGAGCACAACCAAACCGTTGAAGGATTGACTGTCACCGGAACAATTACCGTCTACAATCTTAAACTTGCTTGGAATTATCTCTTTGAGCATTTAAACTCACTTCTAGATTTTGAGTTTGTTGCCAAAATAAATTCCATTTTGGGTGCATCGCTTGTTCATAACGCTGGATGTATTCGTAACATACCAGTAGGTATCAGTGGGACCGCCTGGCAACCGGAAATGCCGGACTTCGATACTGCAAAAGCCACTATCGAGAAAATTGCGAATATGGAACCTGGGAGAGAACGGGCGCTTAAGATGTTCGGTTATCTTTGTCGTTCCCAACTTTTTAGTGATGGAAATAAGCGAACGGCACAGCTCGTGGCAAACAAGATGTTGATCGCTGACGGGCGCGGAATCTTGGCGATTCCACCAGAGTGTAAACATGACTTCGGTGAAAAGCTCAAGCGCTTCTATGAGACAGCGGATGATTCTGAATTACAGAAATTTTTGATTGAAACATCAATCTACAATTAAGAGAAGCAGGAAACTGATTTCAGTCGGCTTCCTGCTTTCTTTTACGGTTAGACGAGTTTTACTTAATCAAAGTATATGATATAATATACTTTGAAAGCAGGTGATAAGATGCGTACTATCGACGCTATGAAAAAACTTGCCCGCAATGATGGGCGATTTACTCATGTTTACACTAAAAGAGAGCTGTCTGAGCTTTTCAACGAAACCGGCAGCAAACTGAATGGAACATTGAAGTCACTTATTAAAGAAAACATTTTGAATCGTGCATACCATAATGTATACGTTTTTCGCTTTTCTCAATACGGAGGACTCGGTACTTTAGATTTGATTGGTAAGAAAATCCGACCAAATGACTCCTTCTATGAAAGCCTTGAGTCCTCTGCTTCAGCATGGAGCCTCATTTCACAGATCCCCACGGTCGTAACCTATATGACCACAGGAAAGTCAAAATGGTATAACACGGGTTACGGAAGCATCGATTTCGTTCATTACAGCAAAACAGATGAGAAACCAAGAACCATCGATAGGTCGTCGATGGGAAGGGTTCCGCTTGCAGACAAACTTCAAACATATCGGGACTTACAAAAAACAAAACGTTCCCTTGATCTTTTAAGAGAGCAATACGACAAAGACCATGGCTGTCGCGACGGAAATATCCAATATTATCCTTGCGAAGATGATGACACATGGGATTTCCTAGATAATTTGGAGGAAGATATACTTTAAAGTATATCTTCCTATTTTTTTGGAGTCTCTATGCCTTTATTTGCATCGCTTACTCTTGTTAAAGAAACTGCTTTAAAAGAGGCTGCTTCTCTAAAATCTCCGTTACTGACTTCGTTTATCGAAAATTACGTCAGGCGTCAAAAGCTCTTTCTAACGAACGAACAGATCGGCAAATAGATTCCTTTGACAAAACTGAGCATTAAAACGTTATCGTTGTGAGAGTCTTTTAGAAAGGAAAGCAATAATGGAATTGATTCTTGCCGAGAAGCCTAGCGCTGCACGAAATTTTGCAAAAGCATTGGGTGGAAAAACCGGTAATTATGCCGGAACTGAATATAAAATTACCAATCTGCGCGGACACGTTATGGGGCTGTTGCCTCCCGATAAACAGGTTCCTACTGAAAAGGTCGAGTTCTATAAGAGTTGGGATCTTGAAAATCTGCCGTGGAATCTCAACGATTTTACATGGAAGAAGGGGATCCTAAGCGGATGCAAGGACATCATTTCCGGTCTTAAAGATGAGCTGAAAGAGGCTGATTGCGTCGTGATCGCAACGGATGTCGACCCATCCGGCGAGGGCGAGTTGCTTGCCTGGGAGGCTCTGGAGAAATGCGGTTGGAGAGGTCCGACCAAGCGTATGTACTTTGCCGATGAGGCGCCGGCAAGCGTGCAGAAGGCTTTCAGGGAACGCAAGACCCTTCCATCTATGGACAAGGACGGCGACTATGTGAAGGCGGTCGTCCGCGAGCGCTGGGATCTCGCGAGCATGCAGTTCACCCGTGCGGCAACACTCGTAGCGCGAAAAAAGGGGTTCCGAACGGTCGTACGCCAGGGTCGGTTGAAATCGGTCATGGTCAAACTGACCGGCGACCAGTTGAAAGCCTATAACGAATATGTCCGCAAGCCGTTTTACGAGGCGCGTTTCAAAGATGAGAACGGCAACATCTTTGCCAGAAAGACCGACGACCCCGAAGATATCCGGTTCGATAGCCCCGATCAGGTAGACCTTTCGCAGTTGCACGACAGCGCTGTCGTAGAGGATTCCAGGGGGAAGAAACACACTGCCCCCGGAAAACTCCTCGACCTCGCCGGCCTGTCCGCTATCCTCGCGAAGCAGGGGTTCAAGCCGGCAAATGTCCTGAAGACATATCAGGAGATGTACGAAAACCAGATCGTAAGCTACCCGCGTACCGAGGATAAGGAGGTCACGCCGGAACAATTCGGCGAATTGCTTCCGCTTGTCGATAAGATTGCCAGCGTGGTCGGTGTGGATACGTCTCTGCTCTCCCATCGCGCCGCAAGGAAGACACATGTCAAGGAAGGCGGGGCGCACGGCGCGAACAGACCGGGAATCAATGTTCCCGAATCCCTTGCCGAGCTTGAAAATGGTTACGGAAAAATCGGTTCCGCGATCTATTCCGTACTTGCCAAGAACTATCTAGCGATGCTCGCTGAAGATTATGAATATGAGCTGATCAAAGGCCATGTAAGGGACTTTCCCGAATATGTCGGGCAGACCCAGATCCCAATCAAACCAGGGTTCAAGGCGATTTTCGATTCGGACTCCTCTTCTACCGAGAAATCGGAAGGGGAGGAGGCGGAGAACGCCTGCGAGTTCGGTAAGGTCGCCTCCCCGTATGTGCACGAAGGAGCCAACAAACGCCCGCAAAAACCGACAATGAAATGGCTTACGAAGAAGCTCGAGAAATATAACGTCGGTACCGGCGCCACTAGGACGAGCACGCTTGCGGAAATCACCGCCAATGAGGAACGCGCCCTCATGAAGGAAAACAAGGGCGCACTCACCATGACGAAGTGCGGCGAGGTGTCTTACGCCTTGCTGGCGAATTGCCAAATCGCCTCACCGGAAGTCACCGAGAAGCTGTTTGAATCCATGAACGAGGTGGGACGGTTTTCACGCAAACCGTCCGATGTCATCAATACCGTCACCGATATGGTCGTGCACGATATGAAGGCAATGCAGGATAACATCGGTGCATTGGACGGTATGAAACTAGGCGACGGAAACGCGATCGTCATCGGCAAGTGCCCGAAATGCGGCAAGGACCTCTATGCGACGAAAAATCAGTTCCGCTGCGCCGGAGTGCATTTCAAGAAGACAGGCGAGAAAGATGGGAAAGCCGTCTTCGCCCAGGACGGAACCTGCGACTTTTCCATCTACCGTTTTGTCGGACCAAAGGATAAGCCGAAGAAGCTCACCGACAAGAACGGCAGGGAGATCGCCGAAAAAGGAAAGACATCGCTCATCAAGGGAATCAAGAAGAAAAGCGGGGATGGAACCTATGACGCGTATCTCACGCTGAATCGCGAGACATGGTCGCTTGATATGCAATTCCCCGAGTTCAAGGGAAAGAAACACAAAGGCTAGTTCGGGACTCCCAACTTTAAACAATGCCGCTTCTGACAGGACCAATTTCGGTTATTCGGATAGCGTCAACGGAATCGTAATCGGTAACCCGTGGAACTTTGACTAATGCGACAGCCGATGGTTTCCGCGATCGGTTTGATACAATTGACCACAATGCAGTCAGTAAATGATGTCCAAGCTGAAGCCGGAGATCGATAGAAAGGAATTTCATTATGGAAGAAAAGACCGAAGCCGTTAAGGGCGAGGAAACTACGGTTGGTTTGACTATGAACTATAACCCGTTTTCGTTCATTTCCTGCCAGGAGGACGCCTTGGTGCTGGCGGGGTGCATCTCACATGGCTTGGATGCAGATGTCATCAAGAAAAGCGGGGACCTTTTCGCGACCGCCCGCGCCATGCTTCTCGATGCGTGTGTCTGCCTGCTCTATCGCCAGGGCGGCGATTCGATGAGCATGCAGGGTCTCGTAGATCTTCTGCAGAACGACATCAGCCATAACGAGGATCAGGATATGCCCTCGATCAAGGCTGCCTATGACAAGATCGAGGCCGACGGCGCGACTGTCGAGGAGGACCTGGGGCTGAAGCGGTACCGCATGTTCCAGGCCATCGCCTGCGGTGAGACGGCAATCTCCGTCGAGCTGGACCTATACGCCAAGTTGTCCGCTATGGTCGATAGGCCGCTTGTCGGCTAGACCTGCAAGCCGAATCGATATGCCAGCGATTCGCATGGCGATGCGCTATTCATGCGGTGCCTGACGGCACCTATGATCCGCTCGCCAGGGCTCGCTGATTGATTTTTCTGGCACTCTTCTCTTTGGGGCATCCGGCTATGGGTGCCCCTTTTTTGATGAGAGATGGTAGAATCTTACAAAGAAAAATAAAGAAATGGGGGATTTAACCGTGATCGGTGACAACTTAAGCCAAGCAAACAAAGTAAAGGGCACTTCCTGCCTTTCGGGTGATGTGCGATGATGAATCGAAGCGGAATCGAAACGTATGAGCTGTTGCGCCTGGATGAGGTGGCGCTCGCCGGGTATTTCGATTTGGAAGATACCAGGTTTGAAGAATGGTATGAAAAGAACCGCGCAGTCGGCGACAGATTGTACAGCGCAATTCTTGATAGAAAAATTGACCTCGTAGCTTTCCGCGGAACGGAAGACGGTCGCTACTACTCCATCCTTACGCGTAGCCCGAAACAGGAAGGCTCCCTGCAGCTCACGGATATCGACAGCAAGGGACCGATCGGGCATCGCCGGCTTACGAACCAGAAGATGCTCGATCTTCCGGGATACGGTGCCGTCCTCGCCGCCGTTCCCGACATCTCGAAATGCAATGAACGGGACATCCTGCAGGCGATCGGATTCACACAGAAGGGCGATCGAAGCCTGAAGAAAAAGGCCGCCATCGGCAGGGAGGGCAGCAAACAGCTTGAAGCCGCGCGCAATCGCGAAGGGCTAGAAAACTTTGATGGGCGTGATTTCCGATGAGTGCTCGTCCGGTTATCCAAACTTACAGGCTGGCCTCCCTGCACGAAGCCGCGATCGCCCGACTTAAGAACCCCAAAAACGATAGGTATAAAGAACTTTATCTCCAAAACAGGGGAATCGGCGAGAAAGTCTATAACGCCGTCCTGTCAGGTCGCCTCGACCTCGCTTGTTTTTGCGGAGACTCCAGCAAATACTATTCGGTTCTGACACGGAGTACCAGGCAGGACGGCGCACTCCAAGTTACCGAGATCGACCGGAAAGGGCCGATCGGGCATCGACTCCTCACCGGTCCCAAGCAACTCGAACTTCCGGGATGCGGCGCGACGGTCGCCGCCGTTTCCGATGTCTCACGGTGCACGGAACAGGAAATCCTCGATGCCGTTGGATTCAAGATGCAACAAGGTCTGAATTCCAAAGCCGTCAAATGCAAGGCCGGTCATCAACGGCTCGACGCTGAACGCACAAAGACCGATCTTCCTAAAGAGAGAAAGTCCCCCGCACGTTAATCCGTGCAAGGGACTTTCCCGGTATGGCTCCATATGCCTTTCTCCGGTTAATGCTCCTGGGATGGAGTCTCCATAGCCTGTTTCCCGTCATTGAGCAATTCGGAGGCATTGCGGCTGACTTCCTGTTTATGTCCCAGGCTGCGGTCCGCCGTTTTGGACGAGCCCGCAGGATACTGCGCATCATAACGGTCGCCGATAAGGGAAACCAACTCGTCACGGTCATAATAATCTTCGTCCGGTCCGTCAGCGCAGTTATCGATATAGCCGTCCTCAAGAACGGTGACTTCGCCACCTTCGGTGTAAGCCCGTCCGTATTTCTCATAGTCAAAGGCACTTTCAATCTGGCTCGAACTGTCGAGGATATGCTTCAGTTCCTCATTCTGCTCAACCATCTCGTACCCGTAGTTTCTCTCCGGTGACATCGTGGTATAGATCATATTACCGAACTCATCCTTGTCGTAAGCACCATCGTATCCCCAGCTGTAAAATGGGATGTCGTCGGCCTGTTCGATGAGATTCATAAGCCCAACAAGACTTTCAGGAGTGTCATTCGCCTGAATCCATGCGCCCACCTTCTCCAGATCGGCCGGGTTTGCCGTGACGAGCTGCTTCGCAAGCAGGTTCAAGTCCTCGAGATGGCAAAACTCGTTAAAGAGCAGCCTCGTGCCGAAGGGAATGCCATCATAATCAGAGATATAGATTTCCTCATGCTGTGAATCCTGCAGTTGGTTGAGATGGAGAAAGTCCCGAATCTCAGCTTCCGTCTTCGGCAAGGTGATCCATGCATCGTGAAGGCTACCCTCGTTGTAGTAACCGTAGTTTCCGATGCATACGTTCAGGCCTTTTGTGAAGTCCTGTCCCATGGTTGCCCTTTCTACTCTATAAACCGTAGGGTTGCTTTTGTAAGATTCTACCACTTCACCCCATCTCTATTTCGGTAGGATTGATATCCACCCATACCGACAAAGAAGGGAACCGATGAGAAAGGAAAATAAGAAATGATTTCGCGACATCTGCTCATTGAATTATGAGACGAAGTCGGTATAATAGCCCAAGAGAAACACCAAAAGGAAAGTGCGTGTTTATGAATGAAACCATGAAGCCCTCTTGTGGGGAGGCATATGACGCGACGCCTGTCGCCGTCCTCGCTGCGAGCGAAACCCTCACTATCGCACTCGGCATGCTCACAAAGTCACCTGTCGCGGCAATCGTCGCAGGCGGCTTGACGGGCTGCGTGTGCAGCCTCGCCCTCCCAGCCATCAGCGGGCGCATCCTGGGCCGCAAGCGCGATGCGATCCTTTCCTGGTGGGATGAGAACCTTGAAGTCTACAAGAAGTTCAAGGTGGAGAATCCAGACCGCGAACCGAGCAAACGCGCCGAGAAACGCGAGGAACGGGACCTTGCGATTTGGTGGCTCGATGCCATGAGGCTCGTCCGCACCAAGGAACTCATGCGTGAGAAAGTCGAGGCGCTTATCGAGACGGGTAGCCGCATGCCAGATGGCGTGAATCTCGATGATTATGAGACCGTCGAGGAGTACCGTGCCCGCTACGTCGCACCGGTCTCCAAGATGACCTCCGCCATGCTTTTCCTTGCCGTCGGTCTCGGTACCGCCGCGACCTGCTATGTCGGGATGACCGGCAACCTCCACTCCCCGCTGCTGTTTCTTCTCGGCGGGATTACCTCGATTCTCGTCACGGCAATCGGCGCGATGTGCGACCAGCGCTCACGCGTTCTGCCCTTCGGCCTGTCTATCGCCACATACCCTCTCGCCGTACTTACGGCGTTCGGGCACGGCGGTGTAAGCGGATTGATCGGCAACCTGCTGTGCGGTGTGGGTATCTATGCGATTTTCGCCATCACCAACCATCTCTTCCGCATCACCGGCGGCGCCGATGCAGTCGGTGCCGGCGATCGCAGGCTCGTCCCGGCGATCGCGACGGCATGCGGGTTCCACGGCACGGTATACGGCATGGGCGCGATGTGCATCGCCATGCTCGCCAACTACATCCCCCGCTACCGTGCGAAAGAGATCACCCTTAAAAGCCGCGTACCCATGGGGCCTTTCCTGCTCGTCTGGCTTTGCACCGGCGTGCCCCTTGGGTGTATCATGTAGCAGTCTATCCCACTGTCCCCCGCAGAGAAGTTAGGAGTAGCCGATCTGCGAGGAACAACTGAGAATAGAGTCTTTGCAACCGTCCGAATGGACACAAAGGAAGGAGAATTCCCATGAATTCTATCCGCAATCGCGTCTATGCCGGTGAGATCGCCGGCGGCGCCGACACCGTCGAGTACGTCATCGTTGCCATTGTCGCCGTCATCATCGGCGCTGCTCTGATCGCCTTCGGCAACAAGATGCAGCAGCAGATGACCAAGACTGGCAACTCCATCTCCTCCTGGTTCGAGTCTGCCCGCAACGCTGCCAATACCTCGATCAACGGCGTTGGCAAGTAGTCAACCTCCTTTCTCTCTGATAGCATAATACCATACTACTAAGGTATTTGTTTCGAGAATCGAGAAATGTGCAACCAAGGAGGAACTGGACGTGAAAGGCATCTTCAAGAAACCGGAGTCCGAATCGGGCGCCGCAATCATCGAATTTGCGCTCGGTGTCCCGTTCCTCCTGATTTTTGCCATGGCTGCTATGGAATTCGGCCAGATTTCGGCGGCGACAACCGCTGTCGACAACGCCGCCCATGCAGCTGCCCGAGAGCTCGCCGTAAACCCCAGCGGCGATGCCTCATCAGCTAAGGAGGCGGCCGTAAATGCCGCCTCCTCTTTTTTCGCTGAAAACATGAAGATCGAGACAGATGTCTCGGATGCCGAGAGGGAAGCGTACACGCACCGGATTCCCGATTCAAACGGATCGTCCTATACGGACAGGGAGTCGAATGTCTCCACCCGGAAATGCACCGCGACCGTATCCGTGACCATCCAGCCACAGACCGTCCTCGGCGATGCGATCTATGCCGCCGGAGGGTTCGGAGGCGGCATGACGATCGAATCCAACGCCGTGGAGTTAAAGGATGCAACGGTGGAAGGAGGTGCGTCCTCGTGGTAAGGACCCATTCTGAAAGAGGCTCGGAAGTCCTCGAGGCCGCCATCGTCCTCCCCATGCTCATCGTCCTCGCATTCTGTCTTATCCAAGTTTGCCTGATAGCATATGAGGGCACCGCGATGAGCGCCGCAATCGAGTCGGCCGCGATGAAGTCCGATTTCTCCGCCGCAATCGCATCCGGAAATGTAAACCAGGCGGTAAAGGACGAACTCGCATCGAACACGCCGGGTATCGTCAAGGACAACATCACCGTGACGAACTCCAAGGTCTCCTATTCGGACAGGTCCGATGAGGCCACCGTCACCGATACCGGTTCCACGGGAATCACGACCATCTCGAAATCAAGCACCACGGCGCTTCTCGAATCGACCGTCGACTATAAAATCCCGACCCTGATTTCGGTCGGCAGCTTCGACGGTATCAAGATGTCGAAAACGATCAAAGTGGAGGTCCCGGTTTCCGAGAAAATGGAGGTGTCGCGATGACGCGCGTCCGCAGCGAATCCGGCGCAATCAACATCCTGAACGTGATCATCATGCTCGTACTCCTCATTGCACTCGGCTTCGCATTCGAGCTCTCCGCAGCCCTCGACCAGCAGAACGCCCAGACAAATGACTGCTCCGCAGCCAGGGACGCCACCATGGCGTCGCAGAACCTCCTTGTCGCGAAGAACTCCGATGACCCCGGTCTCGCAATCGCGACCGCGGCCGTCAAGTCCCTGCGTGCCAACGGGTTCAACGGCGAAGTCGAGGTCTGGTTCTATGAAGCCCCCTCCTCGGCCGTCCCCCAGAGCAAACGCGCGTGGGCCTGGGGCATCCAGACGAAATCGTCCTTGAAAGGATACTTTGCGACCTATTCGCTCGGAGATTTCAATATCCCCATCGGATCGCACGTCACGGCACATGCCGTCCCCTACACTGCGGGAAAGGCATGGAGACCGGCGGATTCGGGTAACGGAAAGTATTCCTTCAAAGCCGGTTCGGACACTCCTGAATACGAGGAGTACACGTCTACGAAAGAGCTTCCGCAAGAAGTGATCGACGAGATGAAAACAGCCGTCAACCAGGCAACGAACAATAAATAGCCTTCCCAATGAGCTAAAATGAAAGGATATCAGGCGACATCATGTGCCAATGCCTGATATCCTTTTGCTATGCCGCGTGTCTGACGGCATCTCTACACAGGAAAGCGAGAAAGGAACACCATGCCAGACACCAACGATACCGATGCGATCCTCGCGAAAGTCCGTTCAGGCGAGCTTTCGGCAGGCGATGCAGCCGCCCTGATCGCGAATCTCCACGCCGCATCCTACAAGGCGATGCAGGACGCGCAGACTGCACAGGCTCCGCAGCCCGAGTCTCCCGCACCTCAAGCCGCCAGCCAGCCGTGTATGTCCCAGCCGCCCGTCCAGCCGGCACCGGTCGCGGCTGCCGCACCTTGCTATCAGCCGCAGGTTCCGGCTATGCCGGCATATGCCGCACCGACGCCCGATACGGTTGCCGAGAAGGCTCAAGAGACGGTTCCGCAGCGCCCTCAGGCACCTACAGTGCAGCACCCCGCCCCCTATGATCCGCCTGCATATGTCCCGGCTGCATCGGCATCCGAGCCGCATCCGGTCTACGACCAGCCCTCCCCTGCCGTGAATCCGTATCGCCAGCCGGCACCCGACACGACTGCCACGCTTCCGGTGCAGGATGCCACCGCATCCCAGCCAGAACCGGAAACCGCGTACCATCAGGCCTCGCCCCTTCCGTATAATCCCCCACAGGAGACCGACAAGTACATTCCCGTCAACGAGATGGAGTCCTCCAGCTTCTTTACCGATTCTGAACCTACTGAGGAACAGGAGCCGAAAAAGAAGCGCGAGAAGCCTGCAAAGCCATCGAAGCCGTCCCGTGCCGAACGCAAGGCCGAGAAGAAGAAGGCCAAAGAAGAAGCCAAGGCAGCGAAAGCCCAAAAGAAGGCAGCCGGCCGCCGCGGCGCCACGTCCCCCAATGCTCCGAGCCTCACGGGCATGGAGAAGATCGCCGTGAAGGTCTCCCGCCTGCAGAAGGTCACCGCCGGCCTCGCTGTCATCGCCGTCCTCGCGGGAGGTGTCGCCGTCGTATCGGAGATCGACGCCAACAATCGAATCACAGAAGCGTTCTCCGGCACCACCGAAGTCGTCGCAGCCACGAAGACCATCCACGCCGGCGACGAGATCTCCGCAAGCGACCTTGCCTTCGTCTCCGTCCCGAACAGCACGGTGGCGGACGGCGCAATCACCAAGAAGGATATCGACGACTCCTCCAAGACTCCCGTCGGTCGCGTCGCAACCCAGTACATCGCCAAGGGCTCCCAGCTCACCAATGCATCGACTGCCGGTAAGGACAACCCTGAGTCCCTTGCCGCCGCGATCGGGGACGGCATGGAGGCCGTGACCATCTCCGTCGATGCCCAGTCCGGCATGGGCGGCATGCTCCGTGTAAACGACAGGGTCAAGGTCATCCAGCCCAACGACGGCTCCCTCGGCGGCGATGGGTTCACCGTCATCGCCGACTCCGTACGCATCGCAGCCCTCGACGGCAACTTCAGCTCCGGTAGCGGCTCCTCCGACGGATATAGCACCGTGACGCTCGAAGTCACGCCCGAGCAGGCAGGTAAGATCCGTACCGCCGGTGGCCTTACCCTTACCCTGCCCTCTTCTGCCGATACCACCGAGAGCGGTGAGTAGCCCATGGCAGACGAAACCATTTTCAGGATCAAGGAGCGCATCCGCCAGGAGATGCGCGACCTGCTCGGCGTGACCATGGCCGACGGCGGCGCGATCGACCGTCAGGCGCTTCCGGCCCAGATTGACAGTGTCGCCCATGAAGTGTGCGCCGATTTCGGTATCTCCGACGAAAACTGGATCGGCTACATCATCAAAAGCACCATTGACGATTTCATCGGTCTTGGTCCCCTGCAGCCCTTGCAGGACGATCCCAAGGTTGCCGAGATCTTCATCGATCCCGTCGGCGTCGAGCCGAATGGAACATTTATCACGCCGGTCGCCCGCGCCGAAGTGGACGGCCAGATCGTCGATTGCCCCGGTATCGACCTCGTCTCGCATGATGAGGTCGGTCGGCTTATCGGACGTATCGCCGAGGAGGCGAACCGCCGCTGCGACGATTCGTTTCCCGAGATGGACGCCACCCTTGCCGACGGCTCCCGTGTGCACGCAGCCCACCCGAAGGTCTCCCCCAACGGCTGGTCGCTCAATATCCGTAAATTCAGCAAGGACAAGCTAACCGCTGAGGACCTGCTGGAGCGCGGTGCCATGAGCGAGCCTATGTACATGTTCCTCAAATCGGCCGTCCAGGCCCGTGCGAACTTCATCATCTCCGGCGGCACCGGTTCCGGTAAGACCACGATGCTGAACGCACTCTCCGCCTTCATCGGCTATAACGAGCGCGTCGTGACCATCGAGGATACGCGAGAACTGCAGCTGAAGCAGCGCATCGTGATCCCCCGCGTCGCCTGCCCACCGAACTCAGAGGGCAAGGGCGAGTTTACGATGCATGAGCTCCTGGTCGGCGCACTCCGTGAGCGTCCCGACCGTATCGTCGTCGGCGAGTGCCGTGACGATGAGACTTACGAGATGCTTCAGGCCATGCAGACGGGTCACGACGGATCGCTCACGACGATCCATGCGAACGACTGCGCCGGTGCATTCACGCGTATCGAGAACATGATCCTGAAGAGCCAGGGCAACATGACCATGGAGGCGATCCGCCGCCAGATCGGTGCCGCGATCGACGTCGTCGTGCAGGTGAAGCGCTGGAGGGGCGGCTACCGCCGTATCGAGTCCATCACAGCCGTCGAGGGCTTTTCCGACGGTAACGTGACCCGCAACGAACTATTCCACTGGGAGGGCTCGCCGGAAAACGGTAGGCATGTCGCTACTGGATACCAACCGGCGCGTCTAAAGGAAAAGATCCTCGACGCGGACGCGGAGTACGACCCCCGTTGGTTCGAAGGCGGTGTCTGGTAATGGAACCTGCCGTCATCATCATGATGCTGAGCGTTTTCTTCCTATTGCTTTCCATCACCGTCGGCCTCTATTCCCTGTTCTGCGGGTTGTCGGCTGCCGGCGATGTACGCCGCATGAGGAATTCGACTGCCCTTAGAACCGGCGAGTCGGACGATAAGGACAAAAAAGTCTCCACGCCCCTTCCACGCCTTGCGGAAGCCGGTATTGAAGTCGACGGCACGATATGGATCATCCTCCTCGTCTTGCTCGCGGGAGCGGGTGCCCTCATCGGATTCATGGCCCTGGGACTTATCGGAATCGGTTTTGCCCTCATCGGACCCCTGATTGCCGAGCTGTGGGTGCGTTCCCGCGGAAAGAGCCGTAAAGCACGATTCGATGAGCAGTTGGCGCGGTCGCTTCCCATGGTCGCGGAAAACATGCGTGCCGGATCCTCGATTGAAAGAGCCCTGCGCTCTGTCGGGGAGAATTCAGACGACCCTCTGAAATCCGAGCTCCTGGCCTGTGCCGGCGCAATGCAGATCGATGGCGATATCGTCGCCGCGCTCGATGACATGGCGAAACGAACCGGCAGCAAGGACCTTGTCCTCCTGCAGGCCGCCGTGGCCTCGCACAAGGAAGTCGGTGGATCGCTGGCCGACTCGCTCGAGCGCATCGGAGACACCATCGACGCCCGGTTGTCGCTCCGTCGACATATCGAGTCGGAGACGTCATCCGTGATCGCATCCATGAAGGCACTTATCGTGATGCTGCTCATCCTGTTCGCAATCATCATGGTCGGCATCCCTCAGGCATATGATTTCTATACGCAGGACCCGCTCGGCATTCCCGTGCTGATCGTCGTGGTGCTATTTGCGGCAACGGGCTCCGTCATCATCTACAAAATGGCAGACATCGACGTGGAATAGGAGCCAATCGAAATGAATATCCAATATCTCCTCGTGCTCCTGTTCGCCTGTGCTGCCGGCGGTATGACTTATGTTCTCGCCGGCGAGCCCTTCCGCAAGCCGCTGGCGCGCGCCAGGATGTCCATCGCCGCCCGTAAGGGGATGCACGCCAAACCGACGCAGCGCATGAAGATCGCCGAGGCAATCGACCGCGCCGGAGAGGCGTTCGAAAAGGTCATCCCGCTCAAGCTGTCGGAATCCCGAGATCTGCAGAACAAGCTCGACCTGGCAGGGTTAAAGATCATTCCTTCGACCTGGCGTGTCATCTCTCTCGGGATCACAATCTTCACCGCCATCATGCTTGCCGGTGCCGCCCTTGTGGGCGGATATGGAATCTCGATGGCACTCCTAGTCGGAATCATCGGCGCCGTCGGCGGATGGGCGGTCTGCGGAATCTGGCTGTCGCATGCGGGAAAGAAACGCGGCGAAGAGATCGATCGCTATCTGCCGCCGGCACTGGAACTGCTCACTATCTCCGTGTCAGCCGGCGTGCTCGTGGAGCGTGGATTCAGGCAGCTTGCCGAGAACAAGGCCCTCGGTCCGCTGGCAGACGAGTTCGCGCGTACCGATATGGAGATCTCGCACCTCGGTGTGTCCCGCGTAGATGCCCTGGACCATATGCGCCGCCGATGCGATTCACCGCTCATGGGATATTTCTGCGCGGCGTTGATCGAGGCGACCAGAAAGGGCACCTCGATCTCAGGTGTCCTCGAATCGCAGGCAAAGCTTGCACGCAAGGCGCGTTACGATGCGCTGACAGCGCAGATCAACAAGCTCTCGACGAAGATGGCGGTCCCGCTGGTGTTCTTCTTGATCGCCGTGCTCGTCCTCATCCTTCCCCCGCTCATCATTCCGACCGCAAGCATGCTCATGGAAATCATGTAACCGGGGACATCAGTTTAATGACGTGAAGCAGCCGGGGTGCAGATTTGCACCCCGGCTGCTCTCCTTTTTCCCCCATAATCCCGGACATACCGGTAACTTTTTACAGTCTGCCGCGCTATAATTTTCGATAACTATAAACGTTCAAGTAGGTTAGGGAATTTCATGCTAGATAAGATTAAAAACGGGGTGAAAGACATCCCTATCTCAGCGGAAGCTTTTGGGTTTGCAGCGGTCGTGGCGAGCGTGGCGCCCGTGCCGGACGCTGTAGGCAATTTGGTAACTTCTATCAGGTACATTGCACTTTCGCATTCTGTCTGGTCTGTCCTGCAACCGGCAATTCCAGTAATCATTCTCGCCCTCGCAGCCATTGCGTTTTGCAAAAATAACTATAAGGTTGCACTTGCGGCCGGTATCGTCGCAACTATCTATTTTTTACTGCCGGCTTCCCATATGAGCACTGAGCCAGTTGTAATCCAGCTCTGCGATACCATCTGCCTTGACCTCTACACATTAAAATTGTGCGTTCAAGATAACTACGAAGAAACCGGTTATGCCGAATAGGGAGTTGAACGATCCAATGGAAAAAAGTAACGAGATCACCCATGTCAATGCGGAACTCATCCCACAGGATAATTCTGCTGAAAGTGATGATAAGGTACTCTCCCGCCGCCGTGTACTCGAAGCCGGCGCAGCGGCGTTGGCATTGCTCATGATGCCCAAGTTAGCGTTCGGAGCAACCTGTCCGGGCGGAAATCCTCCGGACGAAAGAGGTTGGTTCGGTTCAGGAAATGGATCTGTTGTCCATCATGGTGGGAACTACATCGGTGTTACATCTAAAACCTGGTGGTGGCAGGTCGGATATAGTTGGGATGCAAGCCAATGGCTTTGCCTCTCCTTCAGGGTATACGTCGAATCGATTTTCACGGATGAGCTCTATGATATTTTTAAGGTTCACGTCCAGGCAAAATGCGGCGATGTAAACACTTCAACCGGTCATCGAATCTGGTATTCCAAATATAAAGATAACTATCTCCATTTTTGGGTGAGCAATCTTGGAATCGCCGGCAGTTGCCAAAAAACTGACTGGGAAGATAATAAATACTTCGCTTTCTCAAATGAAAACCTCGGCGACGGAAAGCGAAGTTGGTGGAGTATTACTGGTTGGTCCGATTTGGGATACGACTCCCCGACATACCTCTATAAGCGGAACAATGGTCTTCAAGACGCCTATTTCGGCCTTGGAGTTTATGTCTATAACGTCGTAAGCGGAGGCGTCAATAACTGGACCACACCTGACAGAGTTTTTCTTAGTGGATTTACAAGTTCCCCTGATACCTTCATGGGCAGTGATATCCACGCAAAAATCGATAAAATTACCCTCGACCAGGACATGTCCCTGTTCGGCAAGATCGTCGCAATCGTTCCGGATTCCGTCAAAAGCGGATATCAATGTCTGGATGTCGATGCCGCAGGGCAGTCCTCCGGCACGCTCGTTCATCTTTACGGCGCGGACGGAAGCGGAACGAATTATACGCAGCGCAATTTCATCATGGGCCTCGGCGCGATGGACGAACGAGGCGGTATCACATTCACCATCTTCCCGGCCCATGTGAAAGGTTTCAGTCGTGTGCTCAATGCGTCGGGAGGAAGAGGCTATCTAGAGCAAGCCGCACAAAACCGCACCGCGCCTTCTTCCACTCAAACGCTCCAACTCTACGGGGATGACAATACCATCGCCGGTCGATTCTGGGTCACAAAGAGTGTCGACAAGAACGGCCGATACAACATCATCAGCGATGCGTCCGGTTTTGCCTTCGACCAAGCCGACGGCAAGACCGCCGAAGGAACCATTGTCCGGCTGCATTCCGACGGTATTCTCGGCTCCGAATGGTCGAATGAAGCCCACAAATGGCGTATCGAGGAAGTGTTCTTCAAGGGCACGATCTCGCTCGATGCCGAGCGTGTTGAGCCCGGCAAGACGATCTCTGTCATCGACCCGTCAAAGACATGCACGCCCTACGATCAGAGCGGCACCGGTTCGGTGAAATACCTGTACCGCTGGTACTGGATGAAAGACGAGAGGGAAAGCCCGTTTGCCGAAAACAAGTATCCTGAAGCCTTTACGTTAAGCAGCTGGTGCCATCTTGCAAATTGCGGCGATCAGATCTGGCGTGACGCCTATGCCGGCGCGGGATACCCCGTCCGCGACACTAACTTCTTCGTCGAGGCCTTCAAGCTGAGAATCAAGTACGGCAACGGTTTCATCGAGAACAATGCCGACTTCGGTTCAATCTGCTACGCCGGATGCATGGGCATCGAACATTCAGGCGATTTCTCTTGGTCCGATGTCTGCCGCGACGGCGAGGAACTTGGCAAGGGCGGCGTCAGCAACCGCATTACCGGCATCAAGATCTGGCTTGAGGGAGATATCTCCAAGGAATATGATATCGCCTATCGCGCCTTCATCTATGGGCAGGGCTGGACGGAACGTTTCCATTCCAACGGCGGTTCTCAGGATGACGCGGAGCTGTGCGGTTCGGATGATGCATCCGGCAGCAAGGGAGCCATCAAGTGTATCCAGGTATTCGCCATCCCGAAGCCGCGCGGTGCCAAGCTGGCACGAGAGTTCGCCGAAGACAATTCGTTTATCCCGGAAAACTCCCATTCGGGTGGCTATCTCACGGCACAGGCGATGCTCGCGCTCAACCTCGATGACACGTCGGGGTTCGATGGGCACAAGATGATCGCCGATGCGTATCAGGGCGACAGCTCGAAGGGACTGGAGGCACTGCCCGTACCGCCGACTCCTCCGACTCGCGTCGGTATCAAAGTGTTCTATTATGTCGACGGTGAAACCGATCCTTGTTTCGAGGAAGAGTACGAGATAGGAACGACCTATCAGGTGAATCCCGATGCGACTGCCGCCGGTCAGAAGGACAACTGCCTCAATCTGGTCTGCTGGTACACGGACCCGGAGTACACGCAGCCCTATGAGCCGCGGGCACTCGATACCCCGTTGAAGCTGTACGGTTACAACCCTTGCTCGGTAAAATACGATACGACCACCCGCAGCAGCGTGCTGGACACCTCGTATAACTGGTCGACGGACGCGGACCTTGGCACCGCGCTCGACCTGGCGACCCTGTACCCGCAGGACGAGGTCGTTAAGTATGGGACGAAGCTGACGTTTGCCGGTCCGTGGTCCGCTTGGTGCGAGGATGCCGGGAAGACGCGCTGTGTGTCCAGCACGCCCGGTGTATACGCCAACGCGGCCGCCAGCGGATCCCCGATCCTCTCGGCGACCATCAAGGGTAACACGACAGTCTATGTCGATTGGCCTTGGAGCGGCTACGACGGCGTCATGAGCGCACGGTCGTAGTGGAGATCGACTGAAGGAACTGAAAGAGGGGCAAGCGGAAATTCCGTCTGCCCCTCTTTTTTGTTGTGAATGTTTAAACTTGCCGCTTTATGGCAAAGAAAAGGGCGAGACCTAGAGCGTTTGGTCGGGATCCAGTTCCCCGAATACTACTCTAAGCTCGCCACTAATACTATTATACAAAACCATCTTTGTATTTGCAACCGCGGAAACAAGCCAGTCTCCTCTGCCGCCAATCCATCGCTTGAACAAAGAAAAGAATACATGCGCCCTATTCAAGAAATGAAAAGCCTCATCTTTCATTGCAAATGAAAGATGAATCCACCCGTTAAAATTCGCAAGCGCTTGCGAATAAAAAAAGAAGAAGGCTGCGGAGAGAGACCGCAATCTTCTTCTTTTTCCTGTATAAAAATAGGCTGATGCCGGTAGATAGGAATACCGGCCAACAAGGTGATTCCCGAAGGAATCTTTGAAAAACAATATTACTATAGCATAGTATAGGTAGTTTGTCTACTTTCTCTGCCGCGTCGGCAAGACATCGTCGGGATCGATCTCATAGAGCCCGAATGCCGCCGCGATCTTCATCATGTCACGCATACCGGCAAGATAAGCCGTATCGACCTGGTTGCAGGCATGGACGCGGACAGCGCGGATAAAGCGATCCGTCACATCCCGAAGCTCCTGCGGAATCTCATGAGAGATCTTGAGCCAATCCTGCTCCGCAAAATGCTCTTCCATCTCACTTTGTCGGAAACCGGGATCACGCTCGCTCAACTCGACCATCGATCCGTCCTTCAGCTCAGACAGGGCCGAGCGCAAAGCGACCTGAAAGCTATTTTCCTCCATACGTATCCTCCTTCCGTTAATGCGATATGCTAGTATTATAGCACTATAGCAGCCGAAAAGCAACCGTGTATGTTCGAGTGTTCGCGGTATATCGCACCTTTCAAAACCGATGAAGGCAATAGCCCGATTTATTCGACACGAGCCCGTAAATGCTCTTCGGAAAATACTCTTCAACTGGGACTGATTCCCTTGCCGCATCGAAGAGACCGGATTTCAAGGCATGAATTATCCGCTCTTCCGCAACTAATGCCATGAGCTCGCAGTTACTCAATGCGAAGAATGCGATTTTTTCCGTGCCGAGTAATTTGGCGGCACTCTCCCATACCGATGACAAGAGCAGCGCCGAGGCGCCTCCCACTCCCCCGCTCAGCCTACCGATCTCCAACATAGCGAGCTGCCCCGTTGTGCCGGTGAAGCCGATCCGTATATCCGATTTGAGGTTGCGGGATGCATATTCGAACAGCTTCCCTCTCGGCAAGCCGAATGTATCGAGATTGTCATACGTCACGATTGCGGCTGCGTAGCCGTCCGTTTCGGATTCACCCTCGACGACGTAGGTGACAAGCAGATCGAGATAGCGATCGTAGATGATCCCCAGCTCGTCATAGCCGTCAGCCTTCCAGGCCGGCGACAGCACCGGATAGATCCTGTACGGTATGACTTCTTTAGCGGGGACCTTATATATGCCGTATTCCATATCAAGATCGCATATCGGCTGCCCCACATCGAACACATCAACCATTTCATTTCCCATCCGATCTCCTATCGGATGGAAGCGGCGATAACCACCGCGCCACATCCTTCCCATATTCAATTCCTCCTGTAATGCTTTGTGTAATAGTACTATAACATCAAAAAAGCGTATTGATACAGCCGACTACATTTACGATGGCTTTCGGTACATTTCGATGAGATCCTTCCCGATACTTCCTATAGTCGCTTGAAACAGGGAGGTGCGACGAACGCTAAAAAAGGGGCAAAAAGCCCCTTTCATTACCGTTCTCTTTCAGTTCTTGAAACTGAGTCATTCATCCGCGGTATCTGCAAAACCTTATCAAAACCGTCGTAAAACCCCTGGTTTCAACTACGGGGAGTGTCAACTCGCTTGACACGCAATGGTTCCTTTTGCCCGACTGCCAACTTTTCAATATGTCGTTGAACACTGCCGATGTTTCGTTCGATGCGACTTTCGATAACATTAAGTCGAGCCCGGATACCATCGTTCCCATGGGACAAGATCTCCTTTGCCTCAAGAGGGAAACCGACAAGCTTGTCCCTATCGAACCAGCTGTAATTTCTGAAAAGGCTGAGCTGCTTGTCCGGAGCCATACCTTTCGGTCCAAACGGTTTCGCGATATAGCTATCTTCAGCGAGAATGTTGTAGGCGTGACACCAAAGGCTTGTCCCATTATCGAAAATCGGCGCAAGCCTTGTAAATTCAAGTGTTTCAACATTTCGGATTACCCCGAAGTTACGCCAGTGCCGGTCTTGATTGGCAAGGATATAATCACAGGTGAACATTTTTGCCAGACCTTCCTCTACATTTTTGAGGCCAAGGCTCTTGTAGGTGTCCACCAGAAAGTCATAGTCGCTTATAGAATCAGGTTTCTTTCGTGTTGAAAGTACGTCATATGCGGTGACTAGCTCCTCATCCTGTCCGAGCATGTTCTCACATGCGGAATAGATTCGGCCATTCTCCTCAAATAGGAAGTAAGGAACGTAATCGTTTCTGCTTAGCAGGCGGTTATACAGCGCCGTCGCCACAACTTCGTTCAGAACCTCCTGCTGCGTCGACCCAGTCCCGCCTTTCACGAGGATTCGCTTGCCGTTGACGATCTTCCATTTTTTATTGAGATCGCCGCCAAGCGTCGAGTTCGGCGACATCAGGTTCGGATTGCCGGACGATTTCTGTCCAAGAGTCAACATTCCAAGATCGTCTGTAAAGTCATTGTCGAAGAAATTGACATCCTCCCATTTCAAAGGATTCTTACTGTCGTTGATCCAATAACGATCAGACAGCGAAAGTCCAAAATTCTCCTCCGCCAGCTCCAACGTGCTATTGAGATTCAAAGAATCGAGAAGTTGCTGAATCTGATGTCGGGACGCCGGAATCGCACGCCGCCGCCACCAGTCGTTGAGCGCACGCCTGGTCACGATACCTTTTGAATCAGCGAGAGCCACGGGTGCATATCTGAGATCATGAACATCAACAATCTTCACCACTGCGTGAATATCGCGGTCATATCTGAAAGAAACAACGGGATGGTTCTTGTTCATCAATGTGTATTCAGCCATCTTCACGATTTCCCCTTTCGATATACTAATACAATAATACCATTAACGGCACGACGATTCAATCTCGAGCACTCGACTTGATTCGAGACATTCGAGCAACGCGAATCAGATGTCACCCGAATGCCCCGAAGGGGCTCCGCCCCTTTATCGAGGGCGGATACCTGAAAGGCGGTACTCGCCGTCTGCGAGGCGCATCGGATAGATACTGTCCGTGAGGCGTTCCTCCGGCGCGACTTCTGTCTCATTGATTTCATGGACCATTGCGAGAAGCATTTCCGGTTCACCGGCTGTCTGCGGTACAGCAATGACTTCTGAAATGCTCGATGGAAGGAAGACGAGGCTGTCGGTCCCGAACATCTTGGCAAGTCTCCTGCGAACCGACGGGAGCAACATTGCCGCGGCCCCACCGAACTGCTTGTCTTTCCTGGCCACCGCAATCATCTTGAAGCCGGACGCGTCATCACGCAGCGTCATGAAATCGACAATCCCTTCAAGGTTTGCAAAAGCAGCCTTTCGGATTTTCTGACGGGAAATTCCGAAAGTCTCAAGATGGCTGTCCTGAAGTCGAATCGTTCCGATTCCATCATTCATCTGCATCAGTTCGACGCGATATGTAATCAGCATGTCGAGATATCGATCGAATGTGATACCGGCCTTCGCAAAGCTTTCCATATTGTTTTCGGATACGACAACTGGATAGATTTTCTCGAACAGCTCGCCGCTCTTGAAAAAGGCGTTCAGCCTCTCCCCGATCGTCTCCTGGTCTTCCGTCACACAGTATCTTCCATCAAGATCGTTTAGGGTATCGAAAAGCTCCTCGTCCGGCATCTGCGCCCAGCGCTCATTCTGGTAAACGTTTACAGACACCCTTGTTCCGGCATCCAAGGTGTACCCACGCTCGATACCATTATTTAGCGTCTTCTCAGCGTAGCGAAGCCTGAATTTGGCATCCCTCTGTTCCGCAATATGATTCAGCGCCGGCAATCTCATCTCCAGCTCCTCCCTGGTCATCATTCTCTGCCCATTCATTTCTCTTCTTTCTTCCATTTGGTTTTCCTCCTTGTTTTTCAACCTACTGTTTTCTTTGGTGCCCTTGCAGGTTCGGCACTCAACATCCGCTCTTCCGTCGGCGCTTCCGAACCCTGTTCAGTTTTCAATGTGCTGGCGATTTCCCGTCGCCGGTATCCGTTCAAGACCACGATGGGACTGAAACGACAAGGGACAAGTGAAACGATGCGCCGTAGGGCAGCCCTTGCGTTTCCGGACCTCGGTGGGCTAGGAAACCCGCGAGCGACGGGGACCGCTCACATGGAACTAACAGTGATCGGTTGCAAAGATGGGCAGATATCGCGGCTTTGACGAAATCCGCAAGCGTTTGCCAAAATACGGTTCAGCAAAAACATGGAGAGAAACGTGATGGTCGGATGAGAATGAGTGGTAGAATCTTACAAAACAGGGAAGGAGGCAAGTGTTTGAGGGAAATCATCGTCGACAGGGGAAATGGAGCCAAGGCATTCGTCCTATTCGAACTCACCAAAGGCAACATCGCGGAAATCAAAGACCGATACATTCTGGAGCAACTGCGTTCCGCAATCGATAGCCCATGGAGCACTGCCCTTCCCGACGGAATTCGCTCAGCTCTGATACGTTCGGTTTCAGAAGAGATGGAAGACAGATTCCTTCTTGAGAACATGGACAAAGATACCGATATGAGCGTCAAGAGCGCTATCAGGAGTGCCGCGATAAAGGTCAAAGACCAGCATGGAGTCAAAAACGGACCCTGGACCGATGCATACGGCGATGCCGATGTCCTCGATTATGCCTACCAGGAGATTTTCACGCGATTCAGCGATGGTCCGGGCGTCCTGCTCGATGAAATCGAAATTCCCGAAGGATACCGAATTATCTCAGGTGAGAAATGGGCAAGCGACCTCTCGGGAATCGGACGGGAATGGATCGACGACATCAAGCCCTTCCTCCTGCTGGCGGATAAGACCGGGGAACTCATGATTTGCGACATCCTGTCGAAGCAGACCGTGCCAGTCGTCGCCGTCAGAAGCGATTTCGCAGAGCGGTTTGACAGGCTTGCCGACGAAGACGGCATGATCGGCGATAAGTTCTGGACATATGCCTGCATCGCAGAGGCCAGGGACCGCAATATGACTTTCGATTTCCGCGGTGCGGTATCGAGGGCATTCGAATTGAAGGGGCGAGTCGAAAAAAGCGATTCGCCAGGGCGAGACGATGGAAAGTTGACCGTGAAGGGCGAGATCGCGCGAGCGGGTGCCGATAAACTCGCCGAAGAGGCCAAAAAGAAGGGTGAATTGTTACTTGACGAGTGATGCAAAAAATCGATTCGATTTGCCGGACGAATGGCAACTCGAATGGGCGATGCGTACCGCGACCCGCATTCCATGCGGTGCCTGGCGGCACCTATGATCCGCTCGCCAAGGCTCGCTCGATGGATAGATTTTCAGGATCAAAACGACTAGAAGGAGACGACAAATGACAATGACTAAATTCTCCCGCATCAACAAGCAGCGCGAGGAAATCACCATGCGCGTTCTGGAGGACATGGAGAAAGGCGGTAACGAGTGGAAGAAACCGTGGGTAGAGGCCTCCCCTCTCCCACCGCATAACCCGGTTTCCGGTACCCAATACAGCGGACGCAATTTCCTCTACACATATGTCTACGGTATGATGCGAGGCTATGCCGACCCGCGTTGGGCTACCGAGAAGCAGATTAAGGAAATGGGCTGGAAAGTCCCAGAGAACCTGCAGAACGGACGAGGGGGCATCAATGACGAACTCGGTGTAGGCATCGAGCATTGGGGCATGTACGCCTACATTCCGCGCGTCAAGAAAGACGGAACACCACTTACCGACAAAGGGGGCACACAGAAGTTCACCAGGGTCCGCGCCGTCAAAGAGAACGGCGTCTGGGGACGCTACCGTAAAGGCGATAACGGAAAATATGAATTCGAGCAGCTGCCGAGTGGCGTCCATCCGCACCCCGAATGCGACCGCTACTTCAAGGTATTCAACCTCTCACTTATCGAGGGCGTCCCGCCGCTTCCCGTTCCCGACCTCGCGCCGAATGACGATATCGAAGTCGGGCTCCTTGCCGATGACGTGATCGCGTCGAGTAGGTGTGAGGTGTTCGAGGGGAGCACCGACGGCGCCTACTACAACTTCGTCAATGACAAGATTTCGGTTCCGTCCCGCGAGGCGTTCAACAGCAATTCCTCGTTCCTCGCCTCACTGCTCCATGAGATGGGCCATTCTACAGCGCCCGCACTTGACCGTCAGATGACGGGTGACATGCGCAGCAAGGAATATGCACACGAGGAGATCGTCGCCGAGCTAAGCAGCATCTTCAGCTCCGTCGATCTTGCCGTCAAGGCCGAGACCGACCCCGAGGCCGCCGGTTATGGCGAGCATGTCGCCTACCTCGAGTTCTGGAAGGGGCGTCTCGACAGCGTGGCCGGCACGGACGAATATGAGGCGACCAAGGAAGAACTCTGTGACGATTTCTTTGCCGCCGCTTCCCAGGCATCGCAAGCGACCGACTTCATCATCGACCGCTACGAGCAGGAAGTCGGACATCCGGCAGCCGGCAAGGAGATCGTGCAGAAGCTCGATATGCCCGAAAAGACGGAACAGGAAGACCGCGCCGACCGCAGTCTCTCGCACAAGAAGGAAACGGCTCGCGACGCGTCTGCCCACATGCAGGGCGCCCGCGCAGACCTTGTGAACATGCGCGATGAAAATGCCATCGGAGCGTAAGCAAAGGGGAATGGGCAATGGCTAAGTTTGATTTCAATAAACCCGTCGCCAGTTTCAGCTGGTATCTGCAGAACGGCAGCGCCGATGACAAAAGGGGTAATCGTCTCCACGTCGGTACCGGACAGAAAGCCCAGATCTATTTCGACCCGGAGAGCGGTGAGTTCATCGGCAAACTCAAATATGTCGACGACTATATCGACCTCGCGGACGGCGCAAAGCAGCATTTCGAGCTGCCCCGCACAGCCCGCGAGTATAAACCGAGCGATTTCAGTCCGAAATTCCCGATCTCTAACGTCAAATTTGAAGTAGATGAGTCCGTGAAGGATTTTATCCACGTCCTGCCGCGCGGTCTCTTCTTCTACCAGAATGAATTCTACGATGCCGTCTTCGGGGACAAGACGGACTACCCGGAATCACTTAAGGATTTTCTCTTCACCCGCACGGGCGACATCGAGGCCGCCGGTGAATTCTATGGAGCAATCGAAAAGTGGCCGCAGAGCGTCTACTGCACCCTCGTGGAAAAGTGCAATGTCGAAAACCGTCCCATTCCGGAATATGAGAACGATCGGGCTCTGCCGCTCGACTACCATAAAGAGCTGCTGGCGTCCCTTAAAGATTATTTCGGATGCGGAGAGAGCAATTACAGGACGCCAGGCGACCTGATCGCTGCCAGGAGCTACGGCTCATATCTCTCCGGTATCTCGCTTAAGTTCAATCCTCAAGACGTTATCGCGGCTGTAGAACATGCTACCGAGACTGTTCAGGCCGAGCTGGTCCCCTATCTCTCAGACAGCTTCGGACCCGATAGATATCTACCCTGCGGCTGCCATGTCGCCGTCCAGATGAATAATTCGATTGAAAATGCGGCGCAATCGATCAAGGAGCTGCGGGATGCCGGAGTGGATCTTGACGCCTTGCCGAACCTCAGCTGCGACGAATGCAGCCAGCTCGCCGCCAAAGTCATCCCATATGCGGAGAATAAAGCGCATCGGTCCCCTGACCGCAGCCTGGGACACAAACATGAAGTGAACCGCGATGCGGCGCAGCGGATGCAAACTGAACGAACGACAGTCAACCAGATCCGTGAAGAAGACACCGTAGGCGAATAGATAAAAGGAGCGAATCGTAATGTCCGATTACATCAAATATATGTACCGCGAATACCTTGAAGGCCGCACTCGTATCAAAAAAGTCAATGAGGACCAGCCATTATTTCCAAACACCGGCGCCGGCCTATTGATCCAAAAAAACAAGCTTACCGACGATTGGACCGCGCTGAACGTCTCCGACGGGCATTATGAGGAGGAGTCTTTCAATCATGAAGCCCTTGCCGCGGCCTTTCTTCAGGGCGCGAATATGGGACAGCTGCGTATGTTAAATGAGATACTTGATCGCGCCCGGCTGAACGGACCATATTGCCTGGAAAACGTCGCCGACGCATTGCTGTCTTTTGCACCAGCGTGCAAGGCCGAATCGCTCATGGAAAACCCCATGCTGCATTTCATCGAGCTTTCCAAGTCCTTCTCCAAGAACGGCGGCATCTACGATCCCGTCCACGGTATCTATATCGAATCCAAAGTCAATGGGATGGGCGATGTCCCACATTTCACGTTATATGATGTGTCGGTCGCAGACATCGAGGAATGTATGGCCTGGGGCATAAAGCACCTCGATGAGGTTCCCGGACAGATCCATGTCGTGAACGGCTCCCCCCACATCGCGACAATCTACGTTACGGGTCCGGATGACCGTCGAATCAATAACCTTCTCTTCACACTTTGCGAAGACGGTCGCTGGTGCGATGTCTCGGAACTCAATGCGGAAACGCTCGCCCGTTTCAATGAAATCATTGCAAAGGCGGACCGCATCGAAGCGGGTATCGTAAAAGATGACGAGTGGCGCGACGGGATGGTCGAGCAGGTGTCGGGGTTCATGGATAAAATCAAGGATATGGATGCAGAGGAGGCGGAAGGTGCCGATACGGTGCTCGCCGAGACATTCAATTCGATTGACGCCCTCTCGACCGATGCCGCGATTGATTTGCTGTGCGTTTATTCGAGTTGCGATGCATCCGGACGCGATGCCGTCGCCAAGACGTTCTATGCGTTGTCCGGCGAATCATTCGACTCCTATCTCATGACGGCATCGGAAGTATGCAAGAAAACGCTCGGTATGCTTGATCCCGAACCACTACAGTCTACAAAGGCGAAGAACCTATCCCAGAAAACAATGTCGTCGCGTGAGGCATCGACGCGGCTGTCTGATGAGATCAGTGCGAAGCCCTGCACACGCGATGAAGGCACCGTCGGCGACAGCTGATCAGCGAACGGAGGTCTAGGGTTATGACGCAGGTGGTATATGGACAAAAAGGCTACTTAGGCTCCTCGATGAGCGTACGTGCAGCCGAGGCGTATGAGCAGGGCGAGATGCCGATCAGCAGATGGACCAAGACTGCAATCATCCAGGCGGTCAAGGACTACTGTTTCGATTTCGACCTGGCTTACGATCCGGATATCGAAAAGAAGACGAAAGCCGAACTCGCTAAAGAATTCCTCGAGTATAAATCTTGGCATCATTCCAGCCGCACCGCCCGCGAGGTCGAGTTTTTCGGTCTCAATGAAGATGCCGTCTGCCGGAGTTTCGAGCAGATGAGCGAGGAGCAGATCATCGAACGCGATAGGCAGATGGCGGCCGAGCAGGCTGCACAGGAAGCACGACTTCAATTCATGAATGCTCGTGAAAAGGAATTCGAGCAGAAATTTGGATGTAACCCATCGAGCGTTCTGGCCTATGAGGCCGTTCATCCCGAGATGTGCACGCGGTTCATCGCACGACGCAAGAAAACCGAGATGATTTCTTACCGATTGCCAGCTGAAGCAGTCAAGGCCGGTATGAAAGAGGAACAGGTCTGCCCTGTCGCACACGCAAGTCAAAGCCGCGTCGCCTGTTTCGACGTCTTCATGCAGGGAACAGGGAAGAAACGGCATTGGGAGGATGTTGACTTCGAGGCTCTGACTGAAAAATTCGATAAGGCTGCCGAGGAGGGGAAGCGTGCGAAAATGCAACCAAAGGCGAGGCTCGATGCAAAAAAGACTTACGTCGAGGAAGCGATGAGGGTGATGCGGGAACAAACCGACAATTCAGGCGACAAAGCAAAGTGCGCGCGCATTACTGATATCTCGCATAATTTCTCAATGCGCCCGAAAGATGAATCATTAACACATGATGGTGAAAACACTAACAGGTAAGTAGAGGGAAGTCAGATTGGGAGTCTGGCTTCCCTCTTTTTGCGTTCGTTGTAACTGACATGAATACATGGTATAATAGTACTAGCTACAAAACATAGGGAGGAACGCAAATGAACAAGTTGGAACTTGAGCTGGATGAGAAAAAAGTGCTTGCTGATGGTGAGTATAACCTTGATGAGCTTTACGGATATATCGACTACATCGCCGTGACCGAGAAGGGGCTTCGTAAGGAAGGAAACTTCTACATCGAGGATGATCCGGTTAACGACGGTTTTGGAATGATTGCTGCTGTCGAGCTGATTCTTCTCCGGAACGATTGGTTCCGGAAATACGTGAAGACACTCAACTGCTACTGGTGGAATGCCGATACGCAAGATTTCGATGTCGAGGATGCGATTCAGGATATGATTTTTGCCGATTTTCCAGTCAGCTAATATTTTGGAGTTCCCGTGGCTGAAAAGCCGCATTCCCACGCTCTGGACGAACAGCTACTTCGTGTCGACCGTGGGAGGGGTGTCCCTCGCGCAGGTAAGGAAGTACATAGAGAGACAGAAGGAGGTCTAGCCGATGGAACGCGGGTTCAAATACCGAATCTACCCGAATGCGTCGCAACGCGATCAGATCGCGCGGACGCTCGGTTGCTGCCGTTTCGTGTACAACCGCGCTCTCGACGTCAAGAAGTCCGCTTATGCGAAGACGGGCAAGACGGTCTCGTGGGCGGAGCTCTCCCGAATGCTCCCGGCGTGGAAGCGCGACTCTGAGACCTCCTGGCTCGCGCAAGCGGACTCCATGGCGCTCCAGCAGTCCGTCCGCGACCTCGACCGCGCCTACAAGAACTTCTTCCGACGCGTGCGCGAGGGCGGTAAGCCGGGCTTCCCCAAGTTCAAGTCGCGCCGGCACAGCCGGCAGTCCTACCGCACCAACGGCGGCAAGGTCGTCAACCGCAACCATATCGCGCTGCCGAAGCTCGGGACTGTCCGGGCTAAGGTATCCCGACCGCTCCAGGGGCGTTTCATGTCGGTCACGGTCTCCCTGGACGCAGCCGGCCGCTACTTCGCCACCTTTCTCTGCACCGACGTGCCAACCAAGGACACGCCCGCGACTGACCGGAAGGTCGGAATCGACCTCGGCGTCGAGACGCTTGCGACGCTCTCGGACGGCCGCAAGATCGGAAATCCGCGCCACCTCAAGAAATATGAGCGCAAGCTTGCGCGGGAGCAGCGTAGGCTCTCCCGCAGGAAAGGTACACGCAGGGGCGAGAAACCGAGCGGCAGGTATCTGAAACAGCGGAAGAGGGTCGCCAGGATCCATGCGAAGATCGCTGATGCCAGGACCGATACCCTCCATAAGGTCACGACCATGCTCGCGGATGAGAACCAAGTCCTGTGCATGGAAGACCTGAACGCCAAGGGCATGATGCGAAACTGTCATCTGGCGAAAGCCGTGTCGGATGCCTCGTTCGGTGAGTTCGCACGGCTGCTTGAGTACAAGTGCGCCGAGCGCGGGCGCACCCTCGTAAGGGTCGGCCGCTTCTACCCGTCGAGCAAGACCTGCTCGGGCTGCGGGCACAGGCTCGACGCCCTGCCGCTGTCGGTACGGTCATGGGACTGCCCCGCGTGCGGTGCGCACCACGACCGCGACGTCAATGCGGCGAGAAACATACTGGCGGAGGGGAAACGCATCCTCTCCAACACGGAAGGTACCGCGGGGCACGCGGGAACCGTGGCGGCTACAGTCGCCTAAACGCTCGTGGAGAGGACGTAAGACCCGAGGGGACCGTAACGGTCCCCGACGGCAGACCTCGCAGAACCGAGAATCCCCTGGTTTCAACTATGGGGAGTGTCAATCTACCCTGCTCGGTGCGTCTCTCTTTACACTGCTCTTGCTGCTCGCCATCGCGATCGTGACCCTTGTCGGCAAGTGGAAGGTGTATACTGAGGATGACAGCGATACGAACTACGAGGTGCTTTAGCTGAAATTCGCAAGCGCTTGCGAATTTAAATATCTGAAAGGAAAATTTGATGCATTCCTATTCCGCCCTGCTCAGTGCGTTTTTCTATACGCTTGTCTTGCTGTTGGGCATCGCGATCGTGACACTTGTCGGCAAGTGGAAGGTGTATGCCAAGCTCGGCATGCCGGGTTGGTACTCCCTCATCCCCGTCTTCTCCGACTACAAGCTCTGCGAGCGAGTCCGCGGCGGTGAGGAGAACAAGACATTCCTCATGGCGTATCTCATTGTGTTGATCTGCTCGTGGGTGCTCTGTTGGGCGCCGGCGGTCAACTGGATTCTCATCATTGCACAGTTCGTGATGAACATCATCGTCCTCAACGATCTTGCCCACACTTTCGGTAAGGAGTCCGCCTATACGATCGGCCTCGTACTGCTCGGTATCGTGTTCTGGCCGATGCTCGGGTTTGGTGAAAGCGAGCCTGTTGACCTTGAGGATGATAGCGATACGGACTACGAGGTTCTTTAGCTGAAATTCGCAAGCGCTTGCGAATTTCAATGAATCATACGTTGGATATGTACTTAGCTGTTTCTAGATCAAAAGGGGCTACCGTCAGTACGACGGTAGCCCCTTTTGCTGTCTTTAGCTAATTATCCAGCCTGACGCTCTGTCTTGTAAAACATCTCGTTTAAGGAGTTGCCCTATGAGAAAAATAGTTCCAATACTTTGCATTTTGGCGTTGTCGCTATCGGGATGCCGCGCAACAACCTTGCTCAGAAATGGAGTAGATGAATTAAGGGATTATATCGCATCGGAAAATGCCAAGACAAAAAAGAAGCTGAATGATCGGCGCAACGAAAAGATTTCTACTCTAAATAGAGCAATTTCCGAGAAAAATGAAGAAATCATATTTGAACTCATGGCTGATGATCTGAGAGAAGATGGAGACAAACTTAAATCACAGCTAAAAGATTTTGTGAATTTTATTCCCGGTAAAATTGTAGAGACGAGTAACCATAGCTGGGGAACTTTAATCCACGCGGAAAACTATAAGGAAGCCCCAGATAACGTTATCGAAAAAAAGATCTGGCCTCATGACGATGAAGGCAATTATTATTGTAGCGTTCGAGTATACCGGTTATCTTATCTTGCAATAGACGACCGGGGAACAGAATATATGATCACAATGGAATATATCAAAAGCAATGAGGCAAATCCGGAGGAGATTGGATTAAATTACGTAAGTATTTTCAAAACGGATCCAGATAGCGATGAAATAATTAGAGCTGGAAGAACGTGGGAATAAACAAGAAGAGATTCTTTGGTGGCGTCTCTTTTCTAGTGAAGCCGTATGAAGTAAATTGCCGTGCGGCAATGATGTCTGAAAGGAAAATCTGATGCACTCCTATTCTGCCCTGCCTGGTGCGTTTTTCTTTACGCTGGTCTTGCTGCTCACCATCGCGTTCGTGACTCTTGTCAGTAAGTGGAAGGTGTATGTCAAGCTCGGCATGCCAGGCTGGTACTCTCTCGTTCCCATCTATTCCGACCGCAAGCTTTATGAGCATGTTCGTGGCAACGAGGAAAACAAGACACTTCTCATGGCGTATCTCATCATTTCGCTCCTCACCATCGCACAGCTCGTGACGATCATCTTCTTCCTTAACAACCTCGTCCAGATATTCGTCTAGATGAAATTCGCAAGCGCTTGCGAATTTAGCTGAATGAAACGCTTCCAGCCCCGCCATAAAAGGCAGGGCTTTTTCTGTTTGCAACTCCCCAGGTTAAAACGTGGTTGTTTGACAAGAGGTATGCGATTATTGAAACGGCACGTGAAGCGGGCTATTTGCAAAGGCACCGCGACGTGGAAATTGGTAAAATATCAAATCGATCCTCTTGAATACGCTGCAAGACTTGCAGCCGGAAAAGAAAAGGAATGATGCAAGACATGAACGAAACAGACAACAAGCAAAAGAAAGGAGGAGGCATGTTCAGCAAGATCAAGGCCGTCGGTCGCCGCGCTGCGACCGTTGCCGCCGGTACCGTGCTCGTTTTGTCGCAATGCCTGGGCAGCTTCGGTGCCGCATTCGCGCCGAGTACGGCCTATGCAGATACTTCAACTAAGACGGCAACCGTCACCCTCGCCGATACCGAGAACGGCAGCCTGTCGTTTGTCGGCAGGGACGACGACACCAAGACCATTACGGTGAATGTCGGCGAGACGGTCGCAATCAAGGCCTCTCCCGCCGACGGGCATTTCGCCGACAGCCTCTCCGTCTTCAATAACTCCGATAACGATGCCTCCGCTGTCTCGCTCAAGGACGGGATCGGCACCTTCAAGGTGACCGGCAGCGCCACCGTTTCCACCATGTTCTATGAGAACGGTTCGAACGGCTCCTCCATCCTCAAGGCCGTGAAGGTCAAGGAGGGTAAGGCCAACAAGGCTATCGACGAGAAGACCTATATCAAGGAGAACGCCGATTCCAAGTACGTCGGGCTCGGCGACAAGCTGGAGAAGAAGGATGTACTCACCGTAACTACCACGGTCGTCGACTCCAACATCCTCCCGAATGCCTCTCTCGATAACCTCTGGGCCGACGATGACGGCGATGGTATGTCGGACCATGCAGACGCGCTGCGAGCAAATGCAGTCAGCCATGCGATTCTCTATGACCTCAACGAGGATTCCGACTACTATGTCGGCTACGCCGGCTCCCGCATCTCCGGTGCCACTCTTGCCGATTGGGGTGCGTCCGAGAACAACGCCGACGCCAAGATGCGCGACGGATTCGTGTTCGACGATGCCACCGGTCTCATCTACGTGCCGAAGAAGTACACCGAGAAGAACAAGAAGGACGAGCTCAAGGTCGCTTCCTCCCGTATCCAGCTTCTCTATGCAACTGCAGACAAGGGCGCAGAGAACAGCATCAGCATCAAGATCTCCAAGGACGGCGTGGACGGGGATGTCGCCGAGAACGGAACCGCCAAGGTCGATATCCTCGCCACCGACACGAAGATCGTTCTCGCCAAGGACAAGGCCGCCCGCGAGTCGCTGAAAGACAGCTCGATCGATTCCGTCATCGCGAACGGCATCGAGTACACCCGCGATATGGACATGTGGTCCTACGATGAGGGCACCGGCACGCTCGATCTCAAGCTCGCTCCGGCCGGCGTCCGTACCGTCAAGGTCAAGCTGACGAACGATACCGGCAAGACTGTCGGCAACTTCCTCACCTCTATCGCCACCAAGGCCTTCGCCGGCAACGTGAACAACATCGGCACCTGGAAGTTCAATACGGCACCATATGTCGGCATGACCTTCCACACCAACGGTCATAACAAGTACACCGGCACCCCGACCGGCGGCTATACCATGCCGGCAGTCGAGAATCCGTCCGGCGGCCGCTACGAGGCGAAGACCATCTACCAGGCACTTGGCACCCAAGGTGTTGATATTTCCGCCTTGCAGTCAGGCAACTACTCCATCGAGCGCACCTGCACGATCAACGCGCAGACCACGTCCTCCGGCGTGGAGATCCCCAACGCCGCAAACCTCAACCTGACTTGCGGCCATGTCGGCGTCAACCCGTCCGGCCAGCTCCAGAACGGCTACAACCAGCCGAAGTACACCGATGACGATTACGGCCAGACCGTCCGTGTCGCCGCCGTGTACGGCAACGAGGCCGTCGTGGGCGTCACTGTCCCGACCACCTTCACGCAGGCAGGTGCCGGCTTCTTCAAGGTCAACTGGCAGCTCAACAAGGTCAACGTGACCTTCAGTAAGATTTCCGCCGATGCCAAGGTGACGAACGGCAACAGCGAGTACTCCTATGCGGGCGCCGAGTTCGATATCTACCGCACCCGCGACAACGCGCTGGTCGCCCATATCACCATGGACGGCAGCGGCCATGCCAGCTACCAGCTCGACCCGAACGAGAACTATTACGCCGTCGAGACCAAGGCCCCGCAGGGTTTCCAGAAGTACGAGGGACATATCGAGTTCTCGACCGGTAACAGCGCCGGGGAACAGCAGCTCAAGGACGACCCTGGCACGGTGTGCATCTCAGTCAACAAGAAAGACTCGGCAACGTCCGGTACCGCCCAGACAAGTCTTTCCCTTGAAGGTGCCGAGTACAAGATCACGTCGCTCTCCACTCCTGGCTGGGAAGCGACTTTAAAGACTGACGCGAACGGTCAAGGAAAAGTCATCAATGTTCCGTTCGGCGAAATTCAGGTTATCGAAACCAAAGCACCTTCCGGATATAAGCTCGACACAACAGTTCATACTTATACTATTTCAAGCTCACAAATGACTGCTTCTGGTGTTTTTGAGCTTGAGCCGGAGGACGATTTCGCCGAGAACCCGCAGGCGTTCGATGTCGAGATCGCCAAGACCAAGGGCGGCGAGGACGACAGCTGGGAGTCCGACAACGGCCATGGCAAGCCCGCCGTCGGCGTGCAGTTCCAGATCATCTCGAACTCCACCGGCAAGGTCGTCGGCACGCTGACCACCAATGAGAGCGGATTCGCCTCCACCAAGGATGCCGATACCTGTGACGAGACTTCCACCTCCGAGGACAAGACGGATGATGCAACCCGTCCGTGGTTCGGCGAGGGCAAGCGTAATGCCGGCATCGACGGCGCGCTGCCGATCGATCAGAAGGGCTACACAATCCACGAGGTGGATTCCACGGTGCCCGAGGGCTATGACCATGTCGATGACTGGACTATCTCGGCAGATGAAGAGGTCAACCAGAGCACGAAGTACTACTCAGTAATCGACAAGACGTTGACGAGCCGACTCCAGATCGTTAAATGCGACGCGGAGACGGGCAACACGGTTCTGCTCTCCGGCTTCAAGTTCCAGATCCTCGATGCTGACGGCAAGGTCGTATCGTTTGACGATCCGTATGACGTGAACGCCAAGGTCGATACGTTCACCACCGATGCGAACGGTCAAGTTTCCATGCCCGGAAAGCTGAAGTCCGGCAAGTACGCCGTCAAGGAAATCGCCACCCCCGCCCCGTATCTGCTCAACAGCGAGACGGTCGGTTTCGAGGTCTCCAAGGACTATAAGGACGCCTCTCCCATCACCGTCGTAAAGGTCTACGACAGGCAGTCCATGGGGCAGGCGACCATCACCAAGTCCTGCGCCGATGACGGCAAGAATCTTAAAGATGCAGAGTACGATGTCGTCGCGCAGGAGGATGTCGTCTCCCCGGATGGCACCGTGCGTGCGTCCAAGGGACAGGTCGTCGACCATATGACCACCGGTGACGATGGAACCGCCACCACCAAGAAACTCTATCTCGGTTCCGGTTCCGCAACCTATGCCTTCATCGAGACCAAGGCCCCGAAGGGCCATGTACTCGATACGACCCCGGTCGAGTTCACCCTTTCCTATAAGGACGACAAAACCGATCTCGTGACCGCTTCCGTAGAGCAGAAGGACAAGCCTACCAAGGTAAAGGTCAACAAGACCATTCTCGGTACCGATGATGTCCTCGCCGGCGCCAAGTTCGACATTTGGAACATCGATGACCAGGAGACCTTCCAAACCGGAACTTCCGTCGCAATCCGCGCCGATGAGGGCAAAGAGGTCTCCGTCAAGCAGAATGTCTCCTCTTCCACCGTCACGGTCAATTCGAATGATTATTCGATTGTTCTGAAGGACAAGGACGGCAGGGAGATCGAGGTCGGAAGCGACACAACTGTCGAGGCCGGTGACTACACCGTCGTGGCTAAGAAGGGCGACGATGAGGTGAAGCTTTCCGACGCCACGATTTCCGTAGACAAGGGTAAGTCCTATACCGTTGCCATCAAGAACCATATCTTCGGAACTTCCGCAGAGCTCAGCGAGACCGGTGACTCGGTGCCGAGCGTGAAACTGACGTGGGATGCCGCCCGCATGGCATACACCACCGACAAGGCCCTTGCCTCCGGCAAATACACCGTCTCCGTCGATGGTGTTGCGGTGGGAAAGATTTCCGTCAAGAGCGGCGAGATCGCCTACGCATCCATCTCCAATGACACGGTCAAGTGCGAGCCCGTCCTCCTGAAAGACGGCAAGAAGTTCACCGAGTGCACCACAGATGTAAAGGGTGAGTTCGACGTGAAGCACCTCGTCGCCGGTTCCTTCCGCATGGTCGAGACCGAGGCTCCCGCCGGCTACATCGAGAGCCCGAACGTTTTTGCCTTCACAGTCGATTCCGACGGCATGACCGAGGGCGTGACCGAGTACACGATCGATGTCACGGACGACTACACCAAGCTGCATGTCTCCAAGCGCGATATCACGAATGAGACCGAAATCGAGGGCGCGAAGCTCACGCTCAAGGATTCCGATGGCAAGGTCATCGATTCGTGGACTTCCACCACGGAGGACCATGTGATCAATGCCCTCGCGCCCGGCAAGTACACGCTCACCGAAGAGCGCACGCCGCATACCTATGATGTGGCGGAGTCTATCGATTTCACCGTGGAGAAGACCGGCGAGATCCAGACCGCCGTCATGTACGACAAGCCGATCTCCATCAAGGGCGAGATCGACAAGCGTCAGGAGATCGCAGACCCCACGCATCCGTATACGGAGGCTAACGGTGACGGCGAGAACAACGCCGATACCAGCGCGTCAGATGACGGAAGCTATGATTACACCCTCGATTTCCGCTCCACCTCTAACACCTGGACGGATGAGTTCACCGTCGAGGACGACTTTTACGGAGTCATGACCGGTAAGGCCACCCTCGATTCGATCACGACCCCGCAGGCGTACAAGGACTTCGATGGCAAGATGAACGTCTGGTACAAGACCGATCAGACACCATCCGATTACTCCGACGAATCCGGCGCCAACCAGACCCTTTCCGACGGACACGGCAACCCGTGGCTCACCGACGAGTCCAATTCCGAAACCCTCGGCGAAGACGGCCGCAAGATTGATTACACCGGCTGGAAGCTTTGGAAAGCCGACGTGTCCACCACCGAGGCCGAGGACCTTAAGGTGTCCGACCTCGAGCTTGCCGAGGGCGAGCACGTCACTGCAATCCGTTTCGAGTACGGGCGCGTCGAATCCGGCTTCACCACGCGTGAGGACGATTGGGACCGCGACGGCATCAAAGATTCCCATGATGACGTGAACGACGCGACCGAGACCGCCAAGGGCAACGGTTCGTACTCCGATGGGGTTTCCATCCTCGTCGACCTCGACGGCTCCGGCAAGTTCACGGCATTCGGCAATAACGGTCTCGGCGGTAAGATCAAGCAGAAGGATGGCACCTATACTTGCAAGGATGGGGATACCGTCTACTCCCTCACCTTGAACAAGGACGGCTCTGCCACGGCGAAGATGACCGATAAGGACGGCAAGGAGACCAAGGTCGAGCTCGCCGCCGGTCAATTCAAGATCAGCGAGGGCGTTTCCGGTGACTATGCACCTGCCATCGTCCATATGAAGGTCACCGACGATTACCGCGCTGGCGACTCCTTGGAGAATTACGCCAAGGTCGACCTCTACCGCAACGGCGGTGGCGAGGACCAGCTTGAGGACCATGACGATGACAAGGTGAAGCAGACCCCGAAGTCCGATTCCGCCATCATCGGCACCACCCTTACTGGAGAAGACGGCAAGCACACCGTCAAGATCGGCGAGAAGGTCGAGCTCACCGATACCGTCTCCTACACGAATATCGAGGCAGGTGTCGAGCATACCGTCACCGGTACGCTTATGGATAAGACCACCGGCGCCCCACTCTCCGATGGGGACGGCAACCCACTCAGCACGACCGTCACCTTCACTCCGGAGGAGAAGGACGGCACCGTCGAGGTCAAGTTCACCGTCGATACGACACATCTGGACGGTCACGATCTCGTGGCATTCGAGACACTGACCACTAAGGAAACGGAAACCGACAGGGAGACCGGCGAGAAGACAACCGTCGACAAGACCGTTGCCGAGCACAAGGACATCGACGATGCGAACCAGACTGTCACCGTCACCAGTGACAAGTCCTCGATGGCCCAAACCGGCCGCAACATCCTGATCGGCGCTGCAATAGCGGCTGCCGTCGCCGCCGGTGCGGGCGGTACGTATATCTACCGCAAGCGCCATCAAATCGATGACGCCGACGATATGATGGAGTAACCTTTAAGAGGGGCTTCCATCGCCTACTGAAGGGGCTATTCGGGGCAACCCGATGGCCCCTTTTTCACTAAAAAGGAAAGGAATTGAACATGACGAAAAGGAAAAGGATAAGCAAGATCGTTAACGGGATACTGCTCGGCATCTGCATCCTATCCGCGGCCGCAGCCCTCCTGCTGGGAGGAGAGACGGTTAAAGAGGGCTGGGAATACGATAACCTCGCCAAGGATGCCGAGACCCAGACCGCAGACGGAATCGACTGGTCCATGCTCCGCGGCCGTAACCAGGATATCGCGGCATGGCTCAGGGTCGAGGGAACAGCTATCGACCTTCCCGTCGTAAACACGCGCAAGGGAGACCCCGCGGACTTCTATCTGAGCCACGATTTCGACCGCAACCCGTCGTTCGCGGGTTGCCCATACCTGGATGCAAGAAGCACAGCAGAAGGTGCGCACGCACTCGTATACGGACACCACATGGGGTTTACCGGTCAGATCTTCTCCCCTATTTTCGCGACCTACAGGCAAGCGGAATTCGACAAGATCGGCGAGATGTATTGGTTCACCCCCGATAAAGGACGGCAGGTTCTCAAACCTGTCATGGCGATGTCTGTCGATAAGAAATACCAGCCAATCCAGACGTTCGATTTCTCTTCCGCAGTGGAAGTACAGTCGTGGCTTTCGGATATGAAAAAAGACGCGACCGCCGTCAGCGATGACTGCGACGCCACGATTGCAAACGCAACCCGCGCAATCACACTCGTCACCTGCTCTTCGATGAATACGGGCGGTCGAGCGAGAACGCTTCTTATTTTCGCCCAGTAAGGGCGTAGTACACTTGTACCATAATACAGATATGGTATAATGATATTATACTTTTAGAAAGGAGCAAAAGAATGATCAAAAAAAACGATCGCCCAAAGTTTGTTGCAGAAGCTATATATACGAACACCTTGGAAGGTAAAAGAGTTTCTGATTTCTTTCTTGAAGAAGCAAGCAGGTATTGCAACGATGAAATCGACCTTGCTGAATTTGATCGCCGCCTTTGCAAGCACTACGGCATTTCACCGTCTCAGCTAGAAAGGTAGCCACCTATGTCCTTTGTCGACCCATATATTGATACTGAAACAGGACTTCTCATCAATTCGATAGGTGCAAAAACTCAATCAGAACTCGATCAAATAGAAGCGGACTTCGTTTCTATTGGGCTTTTGAAGTTATATGACGAAAAATTTAGAGTCAGCTATTCTCTTGAAGACCTGCAATATATCCATGCTTCTTTATTTGGCAAAGTATATCCGTGGGCTGGACAAATCAGAACTGTTGAAATACACAAAGTTGGAGATCCAGACAATTCTAATTTTGCGCCTTCGGCCCTAATCGAACCAGCTTTCTATAATTCAATGCAAGAACTTGGTGAAGACCATAATCTCCAAGGTTTAAATCAATTATCGTTTGCCGATCGTCTTGCATACCATTTTTCAAATGTGAACTATATTCATCCTTTTAGAGAAGGTAACGGGAGGACTCAAAGAGTGTTTTGGTCACTATGCGCAATGGAAGCAGGATATGACTTAGATTGGACTTCTGTTAGCAGTCGAGACATGGACAGTGCGTCTAAAATTGCCAGGCTCAATGACAATTTGACTGCCTTAAAAGCAATTTTCAAGGAAATTGCCATACCGTTTAATAAAAACAGCAGTCTACCTATAGACGCTGTTTACAAAAGACTTTTTCGAGTAAGAAACCATTTGTCCATGCAAGCAGACAGAACATATGATTTAACTGAAAAGTATATTAGATAACTCCAAAAATAGCGTTAAAAACAGCGCTATTGTGGTATAAAAACTGTAGATATAGGTACGGGTTCAGTTTTAGAAGGCGATACATTGGACAGCGATATTCCACCGATGCTTGGAATCTCACAAGTCAAACGGGATTTCTCCCGCATCGCAAAAGACGTGGCGACGACTGGAAAGCCGGTCGTCGTCCTGAAGGGAAGCAAGCCGATCGTCCAGATCGTACCGCTCCCGAATTCATCCATCCAGGATGAAGCACCAAAGACAGCATAAGGAGGAAATGCAAATGGATGATATGAACATGAACAACGAGCCGCCCGTTTACGACAGCGGCGATATGAAACCGACAGATCCCATCCCCACCGAAGGTGAGAGCGATGCCGGGCTCACCGAGGAACTTCCGATGTATGAGGATACGTCGACCGGTGACCGAGGCGGGCGCAAGAAGATCATCGCGATCGCCGCAGGCGTCGTGCTCATCGCCGGTCTCGGTATCGGCGCATTCGCGTTGAGTTCCCATAAGACAGCGAACACTCAGCCGGCCGAGCAGGAGCAAACCGTCACACCGGTCAAGGACAACTCCAAGGAAAAGGCGGACAACCTATCGACTTCCGATATCGCCAAGCTATGCCCGACGCTCAAGCTGGACGATGCCGATCTGTCGATCGCTTCTGACCAGGTGCGGGTCGAGGTCAAAAGCGGCATCGTCCTCGTTACTCAGGTTTCCGAGGACGATGCCGCAAAGATGGTCGATTCGACTGCCCGCCGCTCCGCCGCCCTCGCTGCCGTACTTAACGGAAAGAAAATCAAGGGCGTCAGTGCCGTCGATGTGACGTGGGTTGCCACCGACAAGGACGGCAACATCAAGGTCGCCGTCGCTTACGATGTCACAAAGGCACCGACCGGAGGATCAACAGCCGATATCATCAACGGATCCGGCGGGCATGTGATCGCCGATGACATCTGGTCCACTGATGGCGTGCATGACCAGGGCTATGACCAGAATGCCGGTACCGTGAAGAAACCGGACGGAACCCCTATCTCGACTGGAACCAAGAACGAGGAGAAGAAAGAATCCGACAGCAAGGGCGAGCAGTCCGATGACTCCAAGAAGGAGGATAACAAGTCTTCCGATTCTTCGAAGTCGGACAGCAAGGGCGATTCCTCCCAGTCCAAACAGAATTCCGGCAATTCGCAGGGCTCTGGCAGTAATAACTCTACTTCCAACAGCGGTAGCCAGAAGAAGTGGGTTGCCGAGCAGGGTCACTGGGAGACCGATTACAGCCAGGTCTGGGTGCCGAATGTGGTATATACGCGTCATGAACGTTACATTTGTAGTGCATGCGGTGCATCTTTCGATTCTATAGCCGCTTGGTCAGCTCATAGTGACGCAATGTGGGAACAAGGTCAAGACCATGGAGCATATATCAATGATTCGTATACTACCTCTGAGGACCAGGGACATTATGAACAGAAGTCTACGGGGCAGCATTGGGTCGTCGATGTAGCCGGTCATTGGGAGTAATGGGCATCGTTCCTCTTCTCTTCCATTCGGTAAATAGATTATACCATAGTACTACGACACTAGCGGTGAGAATTTACCGGTAAAAAGAAAGACCTCGGAGTTTAATCCGGGGTCTTTTTTGCAGGACGAAATGATACCTGATACAATCAGCAAAGGCGCGGGGTGCGCTGAAGCCCTACCCGAGTTTTCGGGGAGGTGGTCATATGGACATGCTACGTCTTTTAGTCGTAGCTCTCCTGCTTACGACCGTGCAGATCATTCTGGGTCGTTAAATTCGACCTATTAAATGACTGAAGCCGCCCCTGCAAGGACGACTTCAGTGACGAGGTGAAAGCCTCAAAACCTGTTTCTATCCACGTAGGGCGCCGGTTCTGCAAAACCGTTAAGCGCACCCTCGCGTCATCTTTAGTATAGCTGCTACCAATATTTCTACCGGTTAGTTTTGAAAATTCCTAAAAATTTTCCTGCAAAACCAATCATTGTCTTCCGTGATAACCCAGAAACGGTATCTGCAGTCTCAATTCCTATGCCAATCCTTTTCTACGGCGTTGAGCCATTCGGCATGCTTGCGAGCAGACATCATTCAAGGATCCGATTCCATTTTGAAGGAACGGTGCCCCGCAATTCCGACAAATACCGATGTTCAAAGAGTCCCTGTAGACAATCCGATATAGCAATTCTGCGAACAGGGAATTGCGCTTCACGCTCGGCACCGGGCGATCGGAAAATCGTGCAGACGTGTCGGTTTCTCACCCTAGGCTTATCTGACCGTATGAAACAGCAAGTTTCGAAACGGAGCCGATCAACGCATTTATGATATTTTCCGCATCGCTTCGTTGCGAACAGCCAACTTGCGTACAAAGCAGATAGTTCCTTTCTGCTTTGTCGTTCCACCCATCGAATAGACCTGCATATTTCTTGGAAGAAACAGACGATGTAAGGATAAAGGTCGCTCCGCTCTCTTCATAAGAGGTGGATCCGAATACTTCGGCATAGATATCTTCGGTTCCAAAATCACCGATCTTTTCCCGATGAGTCAAAATGCCGGCTAGCTGCTGATAGGAACGATAATCCGTCAACTTATCCGTTAGCAATCTGCAGCCTCTTTTCCCCGATGAAAAAAAGGGATTAAATGCAAATGGAATGCACCAGAGCGTTTTATCAAGACGCTCAACATAGTAGCGAGCGAAACCTGTGTCCTTCATCGGCGTATCGGATCCAGCAGCAAGAAAACCGAGCAGCTTGGCTACCAAGAAGATGACAGAACGCGCCATGCTCCAATCGGCAAGAGTCTCCACCGCGACCATAGTAGAATCTGGATCCGCGTTACCGAGTACGTCCGTGAGCCATTGACCATTGCAGGGGATTTGCTTGGCTGCACTTCGTGCCGAAGCTATGCTTGATTCAAAGACCGTGTTCACACTCAACTCAGTCTCATATCTGAGCAATTCAGGAACGGACGGTCCAAAGTGTATACCATATGAACCGGACATTATTTCTTCGATACTGTATAACCGCCTGCCAGTTATGGGATCAGCCGATGGAGGCAATAGTGGCGGAAGCGCGGAAATAGCGTCAGCGAGAGCTATCGGCCTTCGTGCCGTCAAGAGTGAGTTGATTTTTTGGGTTTCTATCCCAACGGTCTCGTCTTTCGAGAGAAGGGCTTTAGAAATAGGCCTGATGACAATATGCATCCCGAGATCATTGGTACCGATCGCCACTTTTTCCATTTTGCACTACCTTTCCTTTTTGCCATAGCAATAGGGACAGCCTTTCCCTGCCGCCCTTGAATATATGGCAGCCTCCCACTCATGCCCGCACTTTCCCAGCCACCACGCCTTCTTATTGGACTTTCCGGCAATCTGCATCGGGCGAAGCCTACCGTTCTTCGTGGGATGCCATTCGGCGGCCAGACTTGGATTCACCGTGACGAGGTCGTTAACGCCTTCGACGACATGTCTCTTTGAACAATGGGGACATCCAATTCCCCTGCTCCTATTTCCGATTACCGCCTCCCACTCATGCCCGCATGTTCCTTTCCACCAGACCTTTCGGTTGGATCCGGCAGTCACCTGCGTCGGTCGAAGGCAGTTATTCTTCGTCGGATGCCACTCCGCTGCCAAATCCGGATTGACTGTCGCTAGGTCATTTTGACCGACGATTAGCTTTGCCATTTAGTTGACCTTCCCCTTTAACCAGTCTACAGCTCACCGGTTATCGAACTCAAAAAAGAGTCGCCCGAAAAAGACGACTCTTTAGACCTATCAGTTTGAGATCGCACTACTTCTCTTCTGCCTTACAAGGTGTACGAGTCAACCATTTCGTCATGACAAGTTGTTTGACCGGTTCGCCATCGACATTCATCCCGCTGACAAATAGCCAACGTTTGCTACTCGGTCCGAGAACAGTCCATGCACGCCCATCCTCACCATACAGAATGTCGCCGAACAAGATGGGCTCCCCGTCCGCATCGACAATCTCCTTACGTGCCATCGCGTGGCAGAGCTTACGGAAATTACTGAAGCGATGGGAAACCTTTTTATATTCGCCTTTAAGCGTATTAAATTCGTGGCGCAGAGAGTTCAAATCGTTTTGGAGTTTCCCGGTCTCTTTGGCCCGTTCAACCAAAACATGGAAAGCTTGCTTAGCAGCTTCTCCCGATGCACCGGGAAACACACTATCAATTGCAAACTCAATCGAACGGATGTCTTTATCGGTCACTTTCCTTTTACCCATAGCCGCTCCTATCAGCCAGGTTTTATTTATCGTCGAAATCTATTGTATCACAATACTACGACACCATAATAAAGCACTTGAAATCAGCGCGAACGCTCTAACATGTATTCAGTCAACCAACGTCGAAAAGCATTGAGGAACGGTTGGCTGTTCTGCGTATCAGCCCATCCACAGAAGCCGATGAAGCCGTCAGCGTTGAAGCTTATCGCCTCTCGGCCGTTCCACTGGTCAAGACAGTCGATTTTGATATATGCCTTCTCAAGACCACCTTCCGGCTTCATTTTGCAGCACAGGCTGTCAGACTTCCGACGTGGCGTCATGAAGTGCGGGGTTATCCCGGCACGGTGAGACCTGGCGCACTCGATGGCGATATAGCCCTGGAGGGCATCGAGATCGCAGTGGCGTATATCGTCGTAAGTGAAGCCGAGTGACGTGAAAAGCTCGCGGCAGAACGCGGAAGTTAGAACTTGCATGATGGAGTCTTTCTATTTGAGGTGGTTGGATGATACTATGATAGCATAATAGGTAATGCGATATCGCATAATTGCGTTGTCACACTTACAACGTTAGCCTTTTAATGAGGTTTGTAATGAAAGGAAGTCCGCATTGAGTCGAGACAAGATTGCCGTCATCATTCCCTGCTATAACGAGGCTCTTACCATCGGCAAGGTAATCGATGACTTCCGCCGCGAGCTACCCGAGGCGTCTGTCTACGTTTACGACAACAACTCGACCGACGGCACCGCCGCCATCGCCCGCTCGCGAGGCGCTGTCGTCAAATTCGAACCCCGCCAAGGCAAGGGAAACGTCTGCCGCCAGATGTTCCGAGACATCGAAGCCGACTGCTACCTCATGGTCGACGGCGACGATACCTATCCGGCCGAGGCGGCTAAAGCCCTATGCGAGCCGATTCTTGCTAAACAGGCCGATATGGTCGTGGGCGACCGTCTATCCAACGGCGCCTATGCACAGCAGAACGCCCGCGCGTTTCATGGCTTCGGAAACGATTTGGTTCGCTTCATGATTAAGTGGATCTACGGCTATGCCTATTCCGATGTCATGACGGGGTATCGGGCCATGTCCAAGCCCTTTATCAAGACGTTCCCCGTCCTTTCCGAGGGTTTCCAAATCGAGACCGAGCTCTCGATACACGCCGTCGATCATCGTTGGCGCATCCTGAACATTCCGATTGACTACCGCGACCGCCCCAAAGGCTCGGTCTCTAAATTGAATACGGTGAGTGACGGTCTGAAGGTGATCGCCATGATCGGCACGCTGTTCAAGGACTACCGCCCGTTAAAGTTCTTCTCGCTGATCGCTTTGGCGTTCTGCATCGGGGGCCTATGTGTCGGCATGCCTGTAGTGAGTGAGTACCTTGCCACCGGCCTCGTGCCCAGACTCCCGACAGCCATCTTAGCCGTGGCGTTCATGTTTATTGCCGCCCTCTCTCTGGCTACTGGATTCATTCTGGATGCCGTGGCGAAAGTCGAGCGCAAACAATGGGAGCTGCGCGTATACCGCCAAGCTGAGAACGAGTGATACGGTCAGACCGTGACGGCCTTTCAACTGATGCATGCTAGTTTCGTTACTAAAAGAGGGAATTATATGCGCACCAATCAAATCTATATCGCGAGGGACGGGAAGTCGGGTATGCATGTTCTCGTCAGAATCTTGGCAGTCGATGACATAGGGAAAGACTATCTTCCGATTGACCCTGACGATTTCAATAAACTGATGATGGCAAGGGATGTAAGATCGCTGGTCCTGGCTGCCCGCGATCTCGGACCCATGTACATTTCAGCAGACATCCTCTCACATCGCATTTTTGTACCTAGCCACCTCCGGCAACACATTGAGCACGGGGTTAATCTCGTCCCATCCGATCTAGAGAGCCTGCTTTCGGAATGTTATTTCGATCCATACGCACTCCCCGTCGAAACAGATGACATGGGCTATAGGGCGATCGGCCGAACGGGAAAGAAATCGACACGAGAGCTTATCGACGAGCTCGACTTCACCAAAGCCGGAGATCTGTCCTATCTGGACTCGCAGTTTCGCGCAATCGTCGAGCCGCTGCATGACTGGATCTTTGCGAGAAACCTGCTTTCGATCTTCATACGCATCGGCGGACTATACAGATCCGGTGCCGATCCCGACACTATTCTGGAAGCCGCACGGTTCCGTCAAGTGAATCCCATGGTTCTGAAAAAACGATTCGATATAGATACGGACACCTGCTATGCAATCCCCATCGCTTTCAATCCGATCTATCGAATGGAAAACTTAGCAGACAAGGATATTTCCTTCGATGCTCTGCAATTCTGCCCGCTGTACGGCAGCCTTATCGATAAAAAGAATTCCTTTAGCCGAACTGCGATTGAGAACCATCTTAAAGGTCCCAGCAATGAATTCGTGAAATTCCTTGCGCCGTTAGAGGCATCACGGGTCAAGAACAGATTGGACAATCATGAAAGCCATTCCGGGGAAAATAAATGGCGGTATATGGTCGTCAGCTCAAACACGGACGGCGAGGCGATAAATAGCCAGATGCAACTGGCAAACCGCTTGCTTCAGGCATTTGACGGGATACTTTCCCAGCCTCAACTTGCGTATACGGGCATAAAGATGGCAGAAATAGCCCCGGAACGGAAACCGAGCAATATATTGGAGGCCATGTGGCTCCTCGTCAGAAACCATCCCGGCTATTATCTTCTGACTTGCAAGCGCTGTATGCGAACGGTGCTCTCCGGCACCCAGGGCGGCGATCGTTCTTTCTGCAGCAACTCCTGTCGTGCGACTTGGAGCAAAGAACATTCGGTAAAGTAAAGGACAAAGGCCTGCTTGTTTTGATAGCAAAAACGGAGCCATCCTTCAACAGGACAGCTCCGTTTTTGGTAATGACGCTACAAACAAGCATTATCAGACGAACCCTTAAAATGAGAGCCATCAGCTGCTTTTACATTTGGCTCGTTTAAAATTTCATCTTTACCAGACTGAGAATTCTGGACTTCGCTATATTTCTTTGCAGCTTCAGTTGAAGAAATTTCTTTTGCGGCTAACGATCTATCGACCGTCCTCTTAAGCTCCTTAGTGAGAGTCATTGCTCCCTTCTCACGACTGAGCTGATTAGCAGAATAGTCAAGAATATTTTCTTTACGAGCTTTAAGTATTCCCGTGTAAAACTCTTTCTCTGCTTGGTCTATGCCCGGTGTGTCTAAAATGATATTTTCAATTTTATCCATGTCAATTCGAGGCATCATTCTCTCAAGAGCACGGTTGCATCCAACGTATTCCAACGATGACAGAAAATTGAAATAATTTATCCGTTTACCGTTAATTTTAATAGAAGAAGTCGGAATGCTGTACAAACGACGATGCAAAGCTTGTTTATCATGTAAAATTTCTTTTTGCATAGTCTGATCGGCTTCTGGGAATAAACTACTGCCGCAATCGTAAACGGGCGCAATACTAAGTGAATCATGAGTGGAATCGTATAAAAATCCCCAATTTCCATTATGTCTATCCCAATTTCCTATTAAGGAATCTACGATAAACATGTCCCAAAAATGGTTTTCAAGTTCTTCTGGATCGATAACATCCTGTGCGCTGAAAGTATCAAGAATGTCTTTTAATTCTGTTCCATATCCGCTTCTTACAGAATCAACCATCTGATTTTTCAAAGAAGCAAAATCTTGGAGTTCAAAACCAGGCTTAACAAAATCACGGCACGCAACAACAATTTTTTCGCTACCATTCATAGAATATGTACCAAGTAAAGTGTCTTGTGCTTTAATCCCGACAGCCTGAAAAATATGAGAGCCGATATATTCTGAAATGCAACCTTTAGTATAATGCAACTCCGAATTTCGCTCCGAAATAGACGGGAATTTAAGCATCCAACGAGAATCATTTAATAAAATAGAAATTTTATTTCCGTTGGCGCCGCCATAGCCCTTTTTAAGCTTGGGGGCATCCGTAAAATCAATCATTTAGATATCCATTCTCTTGATTCCTAAATACTTCTTACGAAGATACCACGCCTGGTCTTCAGTGATGGAGCGATCGACTTCTGCATTGTTAATTTCGCTCTGCAACAAGCAGTAATCACAATCAAATTCCAAGTAACCAATATCAGCTTTCGCTTTACGCTCACCATCAAGATAGGCTTCTATCGCCTCCTTTAGACAAGGATTAAGAGTTTTCTCAAATGATTCATCGATATTCATCATGCTTCCTCCTCTCTTTCTTTATATAAACAATAATACTACGATACCATCAGACGAACAAGTAGGGCTGCTAAAACGATACTATCGACCTTCAATGGTCTAAAATCTTATCCACGATTCGTCTGCGGCATCGCTGTAATCATAACGAAAGAAAGGATACCTGAAATGAGCGAAACGATTATGAAGTTAAACAATGACGGACGAATTGTGCAAATCGACAACGTTTCTTGGTCGTATTACATAGACGTGGATCGCGCACGCAGCCTCGAAGATCACAAAAGCGGAAAGTGGATGCATTTTTTCAACGACATCTCCTTTGCCGCTGCGATTTGCCGAAAGGCAGTGTTGGAGGGAACTGTAGCGGAATGCAAGCACACCTCTGCTTCTGCAACTAACGATGGCTGTGGCGTCATCTGCTTCTACCTAAACGCCGATGACCTTGAAGCACATCGCCGAACGCTGACGTTCATGCTAAAAAACGATCTAATCAGAAGGACAAAAGCTGGAAAACTGTACAACATCGGCTTCAAACTCAATGACCAGACGCGAGCTGGTGAATACGGATCCATGTTCAACGCAAAGATTAAGCTGGAAGATTTCGTTGACCTTGAGACAGGTGAGTTCCTATAGGTTGATTAGCATCTATAAACAGCAAAAATTGATTCCGCATAACCGCATCGTTCCAGATTCGAATCACATTATTTTTGGTCAGGTAGTTTACCTTGGAAATCGTTGCCGAACGTGCATATGATTCCCGAGTCGTCTTTGCTGCCGCCGAATTCATTTCTGAACTCGGTAGCATAAGCGCCTTAGTTTCGTTCGACACTGCTGCCAAGGCGTTTTCGGTCGAATCGCCAAGACATCTCGGAACGAAAAAGAGATTATTGCTTTTAAGAAGATCTTCAAACGAATCAAATCGCTTCCAATCACCCTTCTTTTCAGCGTAATAGAAGGAAACGGTCCCTGCCGGGTCAAGGCAAATATGATGAAGCAGATCAACATCAACGATACTGCCGTGGATTCGACCATCACCACCGTATGCTTGTACAATAGAAGAGATTTCTTCGAGTACGGCATGGAAAGGCTTGAATAGGCGCTTCACTCTCCTGGCATATTCAACCATGTTGTCATAGTAGTACGACAACATGCAGTCCAGCGAACGAATATTTCCGCCATCGAGCAAATATTTCTTCCCACTGATGTCAATGACGAACATGAATAAATTACCCCGTTTCAAGCAATAACACTGTCCTTCTCGGTTCAGCGTCGCCTGAATCTCGCGGTTTCTATTAAAAGCGTCATAGGCATCATGCGAAATCTCGTGAACACCATCGGACAGCTTCGATACAGGATCCCATGCGACGTCAATTGAAAAAGACTTAAATCGCCACGGCTTTTTCTCGTAGCCCACCTGGTTATCGGCCAATACAGCAATGCCATCCTCCATCAATAGCTGGTTCTTATGCGTATGGCCCGAGATATAGATCCATCCTTTGTGATATGGATAATCTGACCAATCCCAAATAGGCATATGCGTTACGACGATAACCGTCTTGTCACCAGCAGCGTCAAGCACCTTGTCATAAACGGCGCGGAAACGCATTGAGGATTCCCTTTCATCGCTCTCTGCTACGAAGCATCCAGGGCTATCAGGATTGTTTCCGGCATACCCAGTCCCGCCAAGAACGATTGTCGAACATTCGTCGAGCACATGCTTGAGTTCGTCAACAGTTGATTCCAATATCGCACTCTCGGAAACGACAAAATTCTTTTTCCTCTTATGACAGATGAAGAGTTCGTTCTGCAGCACAACAGCATCCTTTTTTACTTCGTTTTTAAAAACATCGAGAGCTGCAGACTGCTCAGCCTTTGGGTCAACTGCACTATGTTCGTGATTGGGCGGAATGAACAGTTCGTGGTTTCCAGGAATAAAAAGGACGGGTCTCCAGGATGCAAATAACCGCAAGAACCGCTTCGTCAACTCAAGCGAGCTGGAGATATCACCTGCAAACACAATCAACTCCGCCGTCTCGTCTATTGTCTTAGAGAGCTTGTAAATCCTCGACCGCAGCACCTCTTCTACTTCAGCTGCCGTCTTGCCTACAAGGTCGAGTTGATTTTCAATGTGAATGTCAGAGATATAGCAGATGCTCCCGCGTTTTACCGGTTTTTTGGTTAGGTTGTGTTTTTCGATTTCCTTGCTATTTATTGCAAGAAGACTGTTTTCCGTAGTTGGATAGTTCGTTTTCGCGGGTTGGGAATTCACAAGGATTATTGTATCGGCTGCAGCTTCTTGTTTATTTTTCCTAGATGAGGACTTGCCAATCAAGTGTGAAACAAAGGTCTTTGGCTTCTCATCTTGAGATGGCAAGAAGCACTGCAATTCCTTATTCGATTTTTTAATTCGATCTGGAAGAAGTTCATACGACGATGGGTCTGCCGCAACGATTTTCTCAAGCAATGCTTCCGTTAGGAACTGCTCCGAGGTATACCTTCTCGGTATCTCGCCAATATTGGAGAATAATGCACCGATGCTGCGAGGACACACATCGAGTGAGAGCCGAACCAGATTATCATCGATGAATCCCTTTGGGACATATTCGATAGGCCACTCAGAAAGTGGTTCTACCCGAATGATAAGCTCATCTCAATCTTGAGCAAGAGTATTTTCAGCCAAGAAATTCCTCACGCCTCCATCCGGATTTACTCTTGTAGAATCTGACAAGAGATACGCACTCTCTTTATAGCCACAAGTCGACGAAATTGCTCGACGAATGACTTCATCAGACTTCCATTCTGTTGGAAATAATTTAAGCGAAAGCGGATTGACTTCTATCGCCATCATCGCAAGTTTTTGGTTCTCTGCTCTATCGTGTCGTTCATCCTTCAGAACTGCAGCGAGACCATCACAACACCAATCAGTCGGACATGTAACCGCCGCCTCAAGCAACTCGTAATCGATAAATCGATCCGGGACTTTCCAAAGGATACGTGGGTAGCTGTGCACGGCAGCCTTACATATTTCGTAATCGATATAGCGATCCGGAACATAAGTTAGGTTGCCACCATTCTTCTCGCAAGCGAGAAGACATAACTCATAGTCAAGAAGTCTACGAGGTGTGAGTTTAGGCTTAAGAATAGGGTCGACAAAAAACGGTTCGTAATCAAGATTCGAAGGTTCCTTGATGAGTACCTGGAGAATCATTTCTTTGGTTTTTAGCTTCGTCGGAATATCGTAGAGAAGATCCTTGCCAGGGTGCTTTTCAAAATAGGTGATTGCGTCGAATTTCTTAGGTTCGATATCCGCGAGATGGAAGATTCTTTCGGGCATTTGCATCATGTGGATCAGCTCCAGTTATTTTCATCCATAGAAGTAATTTCAAATCGTAGCTGATATGACATTACTCTTTATATTTATTACCTTTGCCGCAGTCGCAATCTTCGCATAGCGTCTGCAGGATGAACCCGTCTTCCCTTCATCTACTATTGCTACGCGGCCTACTGGGTGAGTTCGATACAATCCGGCGCGAGGATGCCGGGAGAATTGCGGTTGAAGTCATCCGCTAGAGCCAGATGCGGGAGCTGCCAACGTCGAAGATCCTCGTGCAAGTTTTGGCAGCCGAAGAACATCTTGTTGACATCGCTGGCGCGCGGGATGTTCCAGGTGGAGGCGCCTACCTGTTCCAGTTTTCTGCATTCCGAAAACATACGATGAAGATCTACGGCACTATGCAGGTCGCATCCTGCCATGTCGAGGCTTGTGAGCGACCTGCAGCCCTTGAACATGCAGGCGGTTCGTATAGCAGACGGTAGACCGATGGCAGGCATCAAGACCTCCTCCAAGTGCTCGCAACCGCAAAAGAGTCCGCCGGCATGTTGGGCGTCAGAGGTGTCGAGTTTTGAGAGGTCGACGGACCGAAGGTTCTTGAAATCAACGAACCAATGGTCGATCTTTTTCGGCTTAATCCCAGCATCGGCGACGAGGACGCTCACAGCCTTGTTGCATTTACTGTCCGCGGTCCAGCCATGGTCACGGCCTCCCCTACCGATTCGATAACAAGCGGTTACGCGTTTCCCCTCGAAAACCATGCCCTTTAAGGGCAATAAGATCTGCCTTCGATGATAGAGCGTCAGCGATCCGTCATCGGATGAGTAGACGGCAAAATCATATACGGGCATATCGGAACCTCCGTGGAATGGCTATCTCAATCGATGCTGCCCATTGGACTGTTTTGCCACGGAATAGAAACGGGTCGTAGACTAGATATGCTTCCATTTGAAAAGTTAAATTAGCACTCACGTGGTTAGCACTATTCCTCGTATCTGTTGCCCTTACCGCAGTTGCAGTCTTCGCATAACGTCTGCAGGTTGCCCATTACCGATTTGCCGCCGCGCGATACCGGAACGATGTGATCGACGTGCAGTTTGACGCCGTCCTCCTTTCCCCTGCCGCAGCGGACGCAGTGAAAATTGTCGCGACGGAGTACGTCGTAGCGCATGGCTCTTGTGACCTTAGCGTGCTCGGCATCGTTGGCCATGCGGCGATTCTGATATTCCAACCGGCGCTTCTCACGTGCCTGCTTTCGCTTCGCTTTCTTATGATCTTTAATAAGCATCGTAATGATAGTTTCAATGCCCCAGAGAACAGCAGCGAAAAACAGGATAGGCTTAAAGGCATCTATGATAGGGGTAAGGTAATTGCCTTGCATGTTAGTCACCTGAACATTCGCTGGTCGCTGTAATCGGACGGTTCGCCGTTAGCCGTTAACTTTTCGAGTGCGTCGCACGCATCATCCTTGTAGCAGTACATGTAGGTTCTCCTCAATCAGATCTGATATTTCCTAAAGCTTTGTAAGCGCATCGATAAGTTCGGCACGCTGTGCTTCAGTTAGCTTGCCGGCGTTACGGACAAGGAGGCGGATGGCCGTATTCATCTCCTGCTCATCGCTGCTGGGGTGAGGCTCGCTGCTTCCGCCAGCTCCTTTTGGCTCATGCCCCGCTCTTTGAGCAGGGCGGTAAGTTTAATCCCAGTCAGTGTTGCCATTCCGTACCCTTTCTCGGTTGTATGTGGCAAAAAAACTACCGGATATCGGTAATTATAGACAACGCACTAGGCCGTGTCCGCGGAGTTACCCCCTTGTTTTTATCGAAACCGTCGTAAACTCCTGGTTTCAAAATTGGCGATAAACTGTGAAACAATTTCGGATCTATCGTCTCAGCTCATATGCCGCCGTGATTATACTTGTACTCGCTTAACCTGATTTGTTAAACAAAATGCGCAAATCTTGTTAAATGAAAACTGTAAATTCGGTTAAACGTGCTGGTAAAACAGTCGATCTTTGCTTAAAGGCAATTGCATTAAATGTTCCTGAAGTCCATCACGCAATTTTCGATAAACTCAGCACTCTGGATAGGGTAGAATAATGCCGACGGCAGCCCAAGTCGTAGGAAGCTGGGCAGAGCCGTTGCTTAATGAAGTTGGGTCATCGTCTTAGCGACGGTGGCCTTTCTTTTTGGGCTTCGAACACTGCTTGAGTGCCTTGGAAAGGCCGACAAGGGCTGTAAGAAGCATCATTCAATCTGTTGTTATAATTAAGTCCCACTCACGATATGCTTGATGAAGGCCCAAGGATGAACTCGCATGAGAACCCAAGCGTACGGTGGTTTTATCTGCCCAAAGAGGGTAGAATGACAACAGAAAACGACGCATCCCGTGTAAGCAACATGGAGCGCGGGCGGCCTAGTTTTCAGTCTTTGTTAAATGCCCGGGCTCCGACCCCCGGGCATTCTTATTTGCGCTTGCGGCGCAAATGCCGTCCACTGTCCGCACCGCGCGTACGCCTACGGACCTTAATCCGAACCTCATACGAGTTTAAAAACGCGATGATGAACGTGCCGATCGTTGCAAGAGCGGCCAGCGCGTTAAGGAATTTCAGCATATGGTGACCTCCGATCAAATCGTCGGCCGCCCGCGCACGGAATGCGCCGTGACATCAATTCTAACCGAATCTGCGACTACCCCGGTTAACTGGTACACCTCTGTTATTGTTCAAATTCAACGTCTCAAAACGTATAGGCATCGCACCTATCGCAACGCCTCTCCCCTTTCAATGATTTATTTCTCGGTTACCGCTTCACCAGCCGAGGCTGAATCCCCTTTTCGAGGGCAAGGTAAGCCCACCGCAGCTCTACGGCGCAAGCGTGTCAACTGGAGCAACGATGACGCCCTCTGTCATCTTGTGCGCCGGCATACCGAACCCGATGACGATGAGCTTGACCGCGGGCGGCTTCTTACCGCGCTTAACCAACTTTCGCTCCAGCCGAAGCAGGTTTGCAGATGCCTCGGGAATCTGGGGGCTTCCGAGTTTTACTTCCACGGCAATCCAAGTTCCATCACGCTTGTGAATCACGGCATCGACTTCGAGATCGTCGGCGTCATGATAATGGGATACCGACGAGTCATTTGCGGCGGCATAGACCTTGAGATCGTGCAGAACAAGGGATTCGAAAAGCAGCCCCAATGTCTTCGGGTCGGATATCAATGAATCCGGATTTGCTCCGAGCAGTGCAACGGCAAGCGAAGGGTCGGCAAGGTGCCTTTTCGCACCCTGCCGCAACTTTACCGGCGATCTGAGCGCCGGATGCCAAGCGGGGATATCATCAACGATATTTATCCTACGCAAGGCATCCGCATAGCGGCGCAGCGTGCTCCTCGACACACTATCACCGAGATCTTTCTCAAGAGACTTCTCGCCGGCAAGAGTGGATTCGTAACGCGCAAGCGAAGACAGAAAGGCTCTTACTTTCACCGAATCACGTTTCACCCCGTCAACCTTCGAAACATCCGATTCGCAGACGCCGTCGATGTAGGCGGCAGATATTCGCATCGCATCGGCAGTTGTCTTACCAACAGCCTGTGGCCAGCCGCCGCGGCACAGCAAGTCGGCGATGCCAGCAGTGCCGTTGATGGACCCAAGTGCCGTATTGACGGAACATCCGTTGAACAGTGTTTCGAGTGAGACCGACCCCGAAGAGACTCCGAGCTCGAACAAGGTCATCGTTTCCATGCGCAAGCGGGATATACGTCCGATGCCGCTGTGCATCGGACGGTCGGCATCGTTCGGCGTCGCTGATCCCGTAAGCAGAAACTGCCCAGGTTCACCTGTTCTGCGGTCGCACTCGAAACGTATTGCGTCCCATAGTTTCGGCTCTTCCTGCCATTCGTCGACGAGTCGCGGCGTTGCGCCGATTAACGCTTGGGCTGGATCAAGTCTGGCAAGCTGCAATGCGGCAAAGTCTCCGGCTGGGTCAGAGAGAGACAGCAATGATTCGGCGAATCGCTGGGCCGTAGTTGTCTTCCCGCACCACTTCGGTCCCTGAATGAGCACAGCTCCAAAAATGCCAAGGTCACGTTCAATCAAGCGATCGATACATCTATCCATATATCTGTTCATAGAACTTCCTGTCGTTCATAGAAACGTCTCGTTTTATAGCATTTTACCAGCGCGGAAACATTTTGACGACAATCTGTGACACAATTCGACGGTAATCCGTGAAACAAATTGCGGAACTATCCCTCCAACGGACACTGGCGTCGCTCAACGCGAGCGGTCAGTTTGGCACCGAAAACGGCTACTCGGCTTTCACCGCCATACGAATGACGTTATCCATCGGGAAGGCACGCCGGGGCTATGCCGACCTGAGTATCCTCTCGGCTTTCTCGATCGCGGCCGAGCGCAGGAACTCCGACTTCCGCATCCCGCACGCGGCGGCCGCCCTCTCGATGAGGTCGGCGCCCGTCTTCGGGCACTTGAAAGACAGGTTTGCGTTGGCCTCCACCTCGGAAAGCCTGGGGCGGCCGACTCGGAGGTTCACCAGGCTCCCCTCCCAGGAGCCGGATTCGTATTCCGCGCACTCGCGCTCGATGTCCTCATCCGTGATAACAGATCCGTTTGCAAGCCTATATTCCATCAGTAACCTCTCCTTCTCGCGTTCTCGATCTCCCTCAGCGTCTTCTTGCTCGGCGGCGTCATAGCGTGGTAGACGAGCCACGCGCCGTCGGCCAGGAGGACACCGACCATCTCGATGTACCGGCCTTGCGGGTCGTAGCCCGTCCGCATTTCGCGCTCCCCGGGCATGCGAACGGCTGCGAAGCAGTAGCTCTCCCACGCCGCCTCGACATCACCGTCATCTAGCTCGGGGTGCCGCTCGTGAACTCTCTGGTGTATCCGGACCATGAGCCTCCAATCTTTACGATAATATTCTACTACTATTTGGTAGTAGAATATTATACATTCCAACATATTCCATTGGCCTTTCGTCCCAAAACGTATGCTGAACGTCACCTGCAAATCAGCCAGTCTTTGCGCCGATCTGGTGGTGGAAGGAATATAAGCAGAACGGATAGCGAAGGGAGAAAAAAATAGCCCGGCGGGCACCGGGCTATCATTTCGTCTGCACCTGCGTTGCCCGCGTTCCAGAAGTTTGACTAGCTAAAGAGCGGGTTTCGCGGCACAACCTGATTTTATCACGCATCGACTAGTTCTAGCGGTGTGACATTCAATCAGCTGTTATAATCGCTGGACTCGGGTGCAGCCAGGAGCAGTTGCCCTAGTGCGTTGCAATTCAATCAGCTGTTATAATGGCAGTGAGCTCAAGGACCTCAGGCTTACCGCCCTAGTGCGTTGCAATTCAATCAGCTGTTATAATTTGGGCGGCTTACGGTTGGTCGCGTCGATCGCAGCAGCACAGAAGTTCAGATCTGCCATGGTCTCTCCTATTTCTCTGAATCGAGACGCGTCAGCTCCGTGACGAGTGCCTTGGCAACCTCGGCCATGAGCGGCACGGCAACGGAGTTTCCGAACTGCCTGTAAGCCTGTGTGTCTGAAACGGGAATCTCAAAGTCCTCGGGGAATCCCTGCAGACGGGCGCATTCACGGGGCGTGAGGCGCCTCGGGTTCTTGCCGTCCTGGGGAATCAAGATTTCAGAACCATCCTTGTAGTAGCGTGCGGAAAGCGTGCGTGAGTGGCCTGCCGGGTCAGCCATGCCGTAGCCGAAGCCGTTTCCAGCTGCCTTGTGCTTGGCGGCATAAGCCTGAAGGTACGCCCACAGATTGTCGGTGAGGGTGTACTTCTCCGGCACGTCTACATCGAGGATGTCGGCCAGGCATGGCTTGATTTTCGGTTTTGGCAGTTCGAAGTCGAATGTTGCGCGACCGTCGTAGAAATCTCGATTGAAGCCGATCAGAACGATACGCTCGCGATGCTGTGGGACATAGTCCTGGGCATCGAGGACCTGGTAGAACAGGTCATATCCGATGCCGTCAACAGCATCCTGGATAACCCTGAAGGTATTCCCCTTGTCATGGCTCGTCAGATTTTTAACGTTTTCGAGAAAGAAAGCCTTTGGTCGTTTCTCGGCTAAGATGCGGCAAACATCGAAAAAGAGGGTTCCCTGCGTTTCGTCCTCGAAGCCCGTTTTGCGCCCAAGGCTGTTCTTTTTTGAGACGCCGGCAATCGAGAAGGGCTGGCAAGGAAAGCCGCCGACCAGAATATCGTGGTCTGGAATATCCTTCGCATCGACCTGCGTAATATCGTCGTCCGGAACCTCATGGAAGTTGGCCTCATAGGTTTTCCGGCTGAACTTGTTCCATTCGTTGCTGTAGACGCATTTCGCGCCTGTCGATTCCATCGCAAGGCGCAGGCCTCCGATGCCGGCAAAAAGATCGATGAAGGTGTAACTCACTTTTATCTAGATTCCCAATCAAACACGTCGGACATTTAGTCGACTACTTTAAAAAACATGTTCGGCAATTGGTCGGTAGTTGTCGAACAAACAACGACTAAATGATAAAATCGCTGGTAGATGGTGAAAACCGACCAAAAATCGACCATTTCAGGATAACACCGACCAAGCCCTAGTGCGTTGCAATTCAATCAGCTGTTATAATAATACAGACGTCTATCCCGACGCAAAGGTTGCCCTAGTGCGTTGCAATTCAATCAGCTGTTATAATCTTCGAGCACCGCGGGATCGAGGTCTGTGCGCCCTAGTGCGTTGCAATTCAATCAGCTGTTATAATCGTTAGCGACATTTGGTATAGTCACGGTATGCCCTAGTGCGTTGCAATTCAATCAGCTGTTATAATCAGAAATCTCGCCAAGGCGAAAGACATAAAGCCCTAGTGCGTTGCAATTCAATCAGCTGTTATAATCAAGATGTACGTGGATGATAAGAATCGCAGGCCCTAGTGCGTTGCAATTCAATCAGCTGTTATAATGATAATCGCGTTCAACCCGGACGAGTGCGAGCCCTAGTGCGTTGCAATTCAATCAGCTGTTATAATCCTCAACGACATGTCTCCCATCGAAGTGAAGCCCTAGTGCGTTGCAATTCAATCAGCTGTTATAATGGCCCATGCCTGGGGGTCGACTAGTCCATGGCCCTAGTGCGTTGCAATTCAATCAGCTGTTATAATTGAAACAGCAGGTCATAGCAACTGCCAATTGCCCTAGTGCGTTGCAATTCAATCAGCTGTTATAATGCGGGCGTTAACCGCGCCACCCGAAACTGAGCCCTAGTGCGTTGCAATTCAATCAGCTGTTATAATGCATCGAACCGAATATCCGACTTCGTTTTTGCCCTAGTGCGTTGCAATTCAATCAGCTGTTATAATACCCACCAACAGTAAAGCCCCTTAAGCAGGGGCTTTACTGTTATAGAATTATGAAAAACGCGGAAATCCGGTCATTTTTCGGCTCGATTCACCTGTTTTTTGAAAAAAGGAGATCACCTGCGACACAACCTATAGATGTGTCGCAGGATATACTCCACGAGTGACTTGCGATTTCGCAAGCCCTCTTACCCAAGCGTTACTCGTTGCAATTCAATCAGCTGTTACGAATAGGAACAAGAAGAACTTGGTATAAGTAATAATACCAGGAAAACAATCAATTTGAACAATAATCCCGACCGCCATAAATACTTCAGCAAAAATGGAGCCGAGATGTTACAAACCGTTGCAATCAGAACACCAAAGTATCTTTGCATTAAAGATAATTCCCTCATTATCCGGGAAAAGGGATCGTCGGTAGTTCTCGGTAAAATTGCGCTGTCGGATATATGGGTCATCATTATCGACAATCCTCAAGTAACAATGACAAGCGCCCTGATATCGGGCATCAACGATGCCGGTATCGGAGTCTTATACTGCGGCTCAGACCATATGCCAAACGGACTCGCACTCCCCTTGGGGGCACATTCGAGACATGCCGAGATCGTCGAGCACCAGCTCGCTATCTCAAAGCCATTGCGAAACCAAATTTGGAAACGGCTCGTCACGAAGAAAATCGAGAACCAAGCTAAAGCACTCGCATTGTGCTTCGGTGACTCGGCTGAAGTTAAAAAAATCCGCGGCTATGCCCAGGAAGTCCAAAGCAACGACAAGACAAATCGTGAAAGTATCGCCGCAAGTGAATACTTCAAGGCACTTCTACCATACGGGACACGTTGGAATGGCCCTATGACAGCCCCGCTTAACTACGGTTATGCGATCTTGCGGTCAGGCATCGCCCAGTGCGCCGTATCACACGGCTGGCTCGTTTCAAGGGGCATACATCATCACAGCGCTGAGAATGCGTTTAACCTAGTCGATGACCTTATCGAACCGTTCCGTCCAATTGTCGATCTGAAGGTCGTCAGTGATAATATTCTCGAACCCTTGTCTACGCAGAATAAAAAAGCCCTTACGGAGATAACTTCCGTTCTGGTATCAATCGACGGACGCAGGCATTCCGTCCAGACTGCAATAGATATCTACTGTGAATCCTTGAGACGGGCTGTCGAGTTAAAAGATGCCGGCCAATTGCTGTTGCCGGACATCATCGGGCTTGAACGTGAAACATACGAAGAGAAACGGGCGAAAGGAAAGGTATGAGAATCATGCGGCTGGTCGTGATGTTCGATCTTCCAACGAAGACGAAAGCCGATAAGGACAACTACATCAAATTCAAACGTTTTCTAGATGACGACGGCTACCAGAGGGAACAGAACAGCGTCTATTCCCGCAACCTTTTGAGCAGGTCATCATCCGAAGCCCACGCAGAACAGCTGCGTAAACATCTACCGCCGGCCGGGCATGTCGTCGCCATGGAGTTCACGGAAAAGCAATATGTAGACCGGAAAGTTCTCGTCAACACGAATCCGTCTAACGATTGCGACGATCAGAGCCCTGGGACGCAGCTTTTCTTGGAGTTCTAAATTGCAATGGGACGGGTGCACCCCCCCCGTCCCATTGTGACTGCCCGTTAAACCGGGGAGTTTTCAAATTGACCAACGCGGTCCGACAAGAACTTCAACCAGCACAGGCCAAGACAATCTTCCTGCATAACCGTCAGCGATGAGTCCCATTTCGCCTGCTTCGGAAATGACTCATCCGACAGGGGACCTGTCTTTTGGAGGGGTACGCTCTTCTCACCAATCTTTGAATAAGAGTTAACAACGCCGTTCGACACGTTATACATGTAGTAACGCATCGCACAGCCATCTTGCAGTAGCACGTCCCCCTGCTTCAGGAAAATGCGGCGCTCGTCACCTTTCAACTGTACTTTCGGCCAGTAATCAATCGAAAGACCTTTTGTAAATTCCCTGATGAAATCCTGCCTGACATTCGGCACGTCGATGTAATAGATGGGATCGAACCTCCAACTGCCGGACTTCTTCATACTCTCGTCGAATACCGCCATCAGGCCGTAAGCTCCATCATACAATTTGCATCCTCCGCTGCCATCCTTCCATAACGTGGATGCAGGCTCGATTTTCCCATTACGCCGATAAAGATCCTTTCCACGGTCGTCAACACCGACATAAGGATATACCGTGTCCTTAAGCAAGCTGCCGGTCGCGGTGCGGGAAACCGTCCGAGTCGGTACGATGCAGGGAATCCAAGCCTCGACCTGGTCCTTGAACTCGGGATACGGCATGGACTCGTAACGAAGCCTCTCCCGCTCCTTTATGTTCGACCGGCCGCTATTGACCCGTGCAATGCCCTTCACGATCTCAGGGCTGCAGCACGCGATTACCGCGCCATCGACCGCATGATGGCGGTCGTCGCTTCGATCCTTCTTCCCTTTTTCGTCAACAACCCCGATGCCCCAAATTCGACGCATGAGCGACGTCGCGGCACCGGCAACGCAGAAAACATGCTGCCTCTTATCATCGGGGAATGGCAGGCATTCGCGCACCCACATCGCAAGCTGTCGCGACATGTACCGCGTGTCGTTCAGGTTGCGATCGATGAATTTCTGCTCCTCTTTCCCGAACGTGCTGTTTTTCAGCTTGGAAAGCTTTGATTTCGTATAATGCGCAGACTTACCCTTTCCAGCCCACGCGTCCATGCGACCGCAAAAATCCCCGAAATCAGGCGCCGAAGGCTCGCCGGAAGTCATCCATTCATACGGCGTGCGGTTCGCCTTATCGCGGTTGCTTTTCGTAAGGCACAGGACCTTATTGGATTTCGAGTCATCGCAGGAACGCGAGAACGGGAGGATGTGGTCAATCTCGACATAATCACGGTCGTTCAGCATACGCTCCAGATTGATGCCCTTGCCCGTATAAGGGTCCTGGCCGAATTGCTCACGGTAGAGCCACATCTTCTCGAAATCGGTGCTGCTCACGTGGGCGTCATTCGGAAGACCGTAGAACGCAACGAGGTCTTTTTTCACCTGCTCGTTACTGTCCTTATTGGCCTTATTCGTTGCCGCGATAATCGCCTTCTCATGCTTCGAGCGCTTGAGATCCTTGGCCACCTCGACTCGAATGATGTCGGGCATTCCATAATGCCTGATAATCGAATTGATCATGCGGCGCACCTGCGCGGTCGCGCGAAGCACCACCGGGTTCGTGCATGTCGGATCGAATTCGAGGTAGGGACATAACAGTCCGTCTTTACTTTCGTTCCTTTCCGCTGCCAATGCCTGCCTGGCCTCATATAGACCGGTCGCCTTCTCCGCATTGTACAGTTTCTCAATCTGCGGATCCTTAAATGCATCGCGGAGCATCTGCAGGGCACGAACTCCCGTGCTGCAATATCCCGAAAAGAGCTTCGAGGCGTAGGGAAGATCGAGCAGAGAATCGATGTCCTGCTCTGACAGATCGAGACTGAGATTTTCAAGGGCGTTTCGCAGCGATTCGCCTGAAGAGGCGTATGTCAATGCCGAGCAGACGGCATCGGCCGCGTCGGTATCATCATGAAACCGATCGAGAAGCGCCCTGTTCGACATGAAAAGACCCGTGCAGAGGGCATTCCATGCCGGAATCTTGATACAATCGCCCTTCTCGTCCGTCGGCAGGCGGCTGTCAAAGCTGTCGGATGACTGCATATCAAGCTTTTCACGAAGTTGCGACCATTTGAGCGGCTTGGGATTCTTCGAGACGGCAAACAGGGATGCAACGATCTCATTCCGCTTCTCCGGGGAAATGTATGTCGCTTCCCGACCCTGATGCTCAATCTTTATGTTCGACAGCTTCTCGTACGCCCGTACCATCTCAAAGGAAATCAATGAGCTCGCAGCACGCTTCTCCGGGGCTCCGAGATAGGTGCAGTAACCGACCCTGCCATAGATCTTCTCATCGCGGGCGCTCGTGTCGGTAAGCCAGCGAAGTGCGGAAAGGTATTCCCCTTCCAGCTCCTCAGTAGCGATATCGCTCCCAAGATCGCGTTGGTGCCGGAAGATGGTATGGATCTCGTCCGTTACCATCTCGATGTCGACCCTATAGCGGTAGTCACCTTCCCTGTTACGGGAAGTAGGCTGCTTCAAAAGATACTGGGCAATCGTCTCATAGCCGTTTTCATCCAGAATCTTACGGTTTTCCGACAGAGCCTTTTTAACCTTACCTGAGTCATCGTCGGTAGTGCCCTTGCCATGGTCGATGTATCCGCGCCTGCCGGCAAAAGCGTAGAGAATCCGCGCAAGTTCGCGTGCGTTCAGTTTATAGAGAAGTGCCTTCCCACGAAGGTGAAGAACGTCCGGTTCGTCCTTCCGGATTGCAAACCACTGTCCGTCCGCATCGTCCGGAATCAAGACGTACTTCTTTTCGATATCGCGGACAACCTTCTTTCGGTTCTTCCGGCGTTTGGTCGTACGGCGAACCGAGCGATAGCCACGTCGTATGCTAGCGCCACTCGGGCGAGCCGAAATATCCTTCTGCTTGCCCTCGACAGGTGCCTTGAAGATATGGCTAGCCATGAGGATGATCTCGTGGTTGCGTATATCGATCAGGCAGACTCCAACGCTTGCAATGCCAATATCGATTCCGAGAATGAGCCTGCGCGTTTTAGAAGAAAACTGCTCGTAAGGCATCAGTGCCGTCATGACCGTCTCCGGATGAAATCCGAATTCACGCGGGTCGCTGTACTCCGCCATATAGACCCTCACTTTCCTTTTAATTGATGATCAGATGGTTTAATAATACCACAAGCAGGTCATTTTTAGTTTTCCCCACCGCGAGCAGACAGAATTCGATGCGGTAAAATCTAGACCAATCTAGCCACTTCTTCCATTGGAGACCAATCATGAAACGCCAAATATTTCCAACCGCGTCTAAATATCGCCGTCGAACCCGACGCGAATTTGGCGGCGAGACAGTCGAGTACATCATCGTGATATTGGCCGTCGTCGTCATCGGCGGTGGACTGATGGGTTTTGGCAACCAAGTCTCAGGGCAGATCGGAAAAACCGGCAACAGCATCAGCTCATGGTTCGGCAAGGCGAACGGCGCCGGAGATAATGCTTCTGGCGGGAACGGCACCGGCGGAGAAAATAACGCCGGCGGTGAAATAAAGGGGATGAGAATAGCGGCTCACAGCTCCAGGCCCCTACTGTGTCGGTAACGGGAATGGACGTCGTCGGTGAGAGGGTCACCGCTAAAGCGTCAAATTTACCAGCAGGCGCAACTCAAGTCAGCTACCAATGGCAGTACTCATCGACGAAAACCGGAACTTTCAGTGATATCAAATACGGGGGAAATACGAATTCTTACGAAATCTCGGAAGAAGACGAGGACTATTATCTGCGCTGCAAGGTGACGACATCCAGCAGCAAAGGAAAAGTTCCAGATGCCTACAGCGAGACAATCGGCAAAGTCTATGTTTTCGATTGGTCGAATTACCCTACCGGGAGCTATCGCCCGCATTTTAATGGAAACTCGCTCGCATGCTGCGCTGCCCCCTATGACTCCTCGACTCAGATTCCAAGTCTGGGTGAAGGGGATTACGCCTCCATCGTCTTCGACAACGAGCTTTCCGATATCCCACAGGGCAATATCACCTACAGATGGTTTAAATGCGCCGGCCTCGGAAACGGCGCCCAGCTTGTTGCCAAGGAACTCGGCTCCAGCCCCTCTCTGTCTCTCTCAGGTTTACAAGGCTCGTGCATCAATTGCGAGGTGACCTTGACCGTTAACGGGAAAAGCAAGACATTTGTTCCCAAAGCAATTTGCAACGGCAAAGTAAGCGACGGTATCTACGTACGTCCTAGAATCGGTTAAAATCCCAGAGGATCCCCGAGGTATGGAGTTTGGAAAAACAGTTTGGGTAAAAGTCAATTCCTTGAAACGGCTCCTTGACGCCCATAAAAAGAAAACAGCGTGCAGCCGCCCTCGCTTCGGGGGCGCTGCGCATCTTTTTGAATTGAATGAAGACAAGACACAGCCGATCGTCCTCACCAGGCTATGGGACAGAAAGACGGTTCACAAATGAGGGTTCCTTTTGGACTTGATGAGCACGGCAATGCCGTATGGGCAGACCAAATCCCCTACGACCGCAATGGGTTCAAGTGCGGACTTGTCTGTCCCGATCCGAATTGCGGGAAACGACTCAAGGCAGTCCGATGGTCGAAGGACGACCCGGAGAGAGGCATCCACTATTTGGCCCATGAGGCGAACAGCCGGTGCGCGGTCGAGTCGAATCCAGAGTCCCTTCTCCACCTGGAGGCAAAAGCCGTCCTTCAAGGGCTCATCGGCCATGATTTCTACCTCCCCAACCTGTCACTCATCGATAGCGTCCCGCATACGTCACGCTATCGGAACGCCGGCAAACTCGAATTCAAGAAGTATGGCAAACTGACAGTCCTTTCCGTTCCCGGCTCTTCTGTCCTAAAGTTCGGTCCCGAAACATACAAATCGTTCATTCCCGGTACCGGTTGCATGACTAAAATCGAGGATGTCAAAACAGAGCGCGATTGCGGCGCGATGTGCCCTGAAGGTCTTATTCCGGATGCGGTCGCACTGCTGTCGCATGCCGATACGGAGATCTGGGTCGCCATCGAATTCCGCGTCAGCCATCCGAAAGCCATCGAGGACGTGCGGAAATATGCCACCGTGGATTTCCCGGTCATGGAAATATCCATCACAGATGACATCGCAAATGCGGAGGATACCAGAAAGAGCCTGGCAGAACGAATTACAGGAACCGGCCATGCGACGCGTTTCGCCGGTCGCGAATGGCTCTACTCTCCTGCAGCTAAAAAGATTCTCAAGCGTAGCTGGCATATCGAGGCAGAACCATCCGCTAAACCGCTCCGCCATAAAGGAACAGATCTCATAAGGCTGGAGACACCGCTTCCGGCAATCACGGTCTATGCCGTAAAAGGCGCACCGACAGGTGAGACCTCATGGGACAACATCGACCTCACACTCCGCGAGATCTCCGAAGCGACCGTCGAGAAGCAAGAAGAGGCACTGAGGAAGAAAAGGTCACTCAGTTCCAGATGCCCTTCCTATAAAAACGGCGCACCCGCCGGCCGACAAATAAAGCAGACCAAAGATACCGGTTTTGAAACGCCGACGAAGCCGCATGGGATCCTCGGAAGACTGAAAGGTCTCTTCGAGAAATTGAGGAAGTGAAATTCGCAAACGTTTGCGAATTTGAAAAGTCCACACGAAAACGGGCTGAGAAATTGCTATTATGGTTAGGAGCACGAGTTTGATCCCCTTTCTCGTGCAGGGACATCTTCTTCCCTCCGATGGATGCGCCCGCTCCCCAATCCTGGGCGCATCCATCACCCACTTTGCAAAAATGCCAATATCCGCGTAGTCGTCATATACCATCGCCGGGCTCGATCTCTTCTCATGGTCAGAGTCCTTTTCTTCAATGCGAAGTGGTAGAATCTTACAAAAGGTATTCAAAGAAAGGACTCATACAATGTTTCCGAAAGTAGACCCATCGAAATTTCCAGAAATGCTGAACGCTATTACGGAGAACGTCCGAGACAGCTATGCGGGAATGGTCTTTATCGACGATCCTGAAGATCTGGCCTCATGGGGGTTCACTAAAGAACAACTTGATGAACTGGACTCTTTTGCACAAAAATATGGATTGACTGACGTTCTCGAAATCAATGAATGGAATCCCGATTCCAAGCCGGACTATATCCTTTCGGCATTTTCCGGCCTCGTGGATAAGATCGACGATCTGCAGGGACGAATCCGACCAAAAGCCGATGATGTCTCGATTGAGAACTTTATCTACCTGAATCAGATCAAAGCCGGTGTCCCCGAACCGGACCAGCTTGCCCATGCTGAAGAGAATGACCATATCTTCGGTTTGATCTCTAAATTTGCCGAGGGACAGGACACCGCATTCGTCGTGCAAAAGGTCAATTTCTCCGGAACGAAACAAATCGGTGAACCCGAATATGAGATTCTTCCTCTCGGACCCACTTCCGGTGAGGACCTTGCCGATTTCACCGAATGGTTTATGGATGATTTCAAGAGCGGCGTCGACTTTGGTTGCGATGGGAATCGCGAGCACCTTGCCATGATCGCCCATACCGGACTCTATCGTGAAGGCGAGTATGTGGATCAGCTGCTCACCTTCCACCAACTTGATTTTTCCAATGCCCATGCCGTGACGGAAAAGTTTTCCTTTGAAGGCCGTCCAGAAAGCAACGAGTTCATTGGTGATCTCGACCAGCTGTTCCATGATCCAAATTCACTCGTCAGCTCGTCAGACATCATCGATATTATCGAAAACGGACCGGTCGAAGGTGTTTCCGACGGCGGAGCGCCCTACCATGAACACACGAGGCTTTCCGATAAAGCCGAACTCGCCAAATCTGCCTGCAGCAAGATCGCCGAATCTGAACAACGTGAACCGGGAATCGAGAAGCCGACCCAAATCGAGGCAAAATGATCAGCGAACGTGACCTCAGGCTTGCAAAGGCAATCGTCGACCCATATATCGGGCAGGACATTATCGCTACCGCCGTACTTGGGACGAAGCTCGGGAGCGTGCTGAACGAGAACGCATACCGTGAAGTCGTCAACACTGCCCAAAGGCTTATCGATGAAACCGAGTCTATTCCGCGGGGCAAGACACTCGAGTTCATTTTGAGAAAGCGATACGTCGAGACGATCAAGGCCAATCGGAAGAGCGATCTATCCCTTTCCAAAATGTGTGGGATGTTGAAGGGCAATCGTGCCGTAGCGCGAGGCGATTGCGAGACGAATAACGAGAAGACTTACGAAGAGCGTTAAATGCGGCGCCTTCGGCACCTATGATCCGCTCGCAACGCTCGCTGACGGATTACTTTCTTAGGAGGGAACATGTGGCATGAAAAGCTTCAGGACGCGGTGTCATCTCATCCCTGGCTTGAGCCGCATCAAGACATCAAGCGAAAGCCCCAAGCACCGGGGATGCAATTGGTAGATTGGTACGGCTTCACCGTGCCGAAAACAGAAAAAAAGATGTTTCTAAAGCAGTCCGCCCGCCGTGAAGATCTCCTTGTTGTCGGCGAGGTCGACAACATCCACTCTTTTTTCGACGACTACGAGACGGAATGGAAATCGAATATCCTATTCGATGATCTCGACGAGGCGCTTTGTTACTGTGAGGACGTCCGTTCCGGTTTCATTTCCGACATCCAGCTGCACTCGAGTTTCATCATGTACAAAGTGCCGGGATTTAAAGCCATGCCGGGTGGCGGTTTCGCCGGATGGAGCGATCTATTCAATGCTGCCCACGGCAACCTGGAATATGCCAACAAGCTCCTTTTCGATTGCCAAGCCGGTGACCGCGATGGCATGGACCCGCGTCAATGTGCAAAGGAAGACTTGATCAACGGAGTCATTGCCGAATTCGGCAGCGAGTATATCATGACCGGAGATGCCGGCCAGAAAAATCGTCTGAACAGCGCGGAGATCTTGCGCATCGAACTCGATAGGGTCCCGACTGACGGAAATGGACATATCACCGGGTATTACCATGGTTTTCCTCTCGGTACGAGCCTGGAGGATATCAGTGCGGCGATCGACGACGTAGGCAAAGTCGTAAATGCCAATCCGAACAGGATCGATATCCCCGAAGAACCAGAGGATACCGAGATGGAACAAAACACAGGCGTTTCCAAGGAAAAGCCTCCCGTCGCCGAAATGGAAGATTCTTCCATTCAAAAGCCCAAAAGCCATCCCACACAACCGGAGAAGCCGGTCTGGACGAACCTTGAAGTTGCTCCCGACAGTGTAAGTCTCCTCACAGGTGTCTCAAGGAAGACGGACAGGCCATGGTATCGTGCCGATTGCACTCTCGGTGAGGAATCTTCAATCAAGCCAGGTGGCAAATTTAAAATCCTGCTGAGTGAGAGGCAGTACGCACGCGCCGACGCCCAACAAAAGGCCGGTAAACCGGTCAGTCTCGGCTTGAAAACCGCCAGGTATCCAGATGGAGTCGAAATCGACGGTGAGATGGTCGCACTTGAAGACCTTGCCGCCGATATCAATGTCCGAAAACCCGACCCACTGCCCAAAAGTCCCGAGGAGTATCGCACCGCCACGGAACAATCCTTTGACGGGAACGAATGGGTGAATTTTCGCTTCTTCCCGGACCTGGTCGACCTTTCAAAATCCATCGACCCAGACACGGCGAGAACGGATTATCGTGCCGATGTGACGTCCGAAATCGCCGGGCGAAACTGCTCATTTACCCTGCATCTCGCAAAATGGCAGTACGATAAGGCCGTCAAGGCCCAAAACCAGAACTCCCCTATCCATATCGGGATGAAGCTTAAATATATAAAGGGCGGCGTAATTCCAGTCCAGTTCGAAGGTGAGCAGTTCACCCATAACTATTCTCCAAAGAAACTCGAAGAAAGCCTGCCGAAGGTGCAGAAAGCACGTTCCGTCAGCGGGTGTAGGCAGGGAAAAGGAAACCGGGTATCCTCCTATCAAGACCGATCCTATCGTTTCAAAACGGAGGAAGTATATGAACGTGGACTCCCAGGAACACACGAAAGCAGGAACTGAACATGAACGAAAACTCAACCATATCGAACGCTTATGATGGCAAGCATGATGAATACGGTCATGATCTACCCAGGTGGATGAATTTCGAGCATGTCATCGATACCGGTGAGATGGACCCGAATCAAACGGCAACCGACTATTACGGCTTTGAACTTCCCAATGGCGTCGCAATGGTCATCCAGAGCCAACCAAGCCATAGGGATCATCCTTTCATCGTCTACAGTTACGGCGATGGAGCCTGTTTCCATGACGATGTCGAATTCGATTCGCTCCGCACAGCGATTAGCTATGCATCCCAGCTCCACAGCGGAGCAATCGATCCAGATTACCTGCGCGTCGAATATACGCATGATGAATATGAAACACTTTGCTGGCGCGATTTCTACCAGGCGGCACACGGTAATATCGAATACGCCTCACGTCTCGTCGACCAGTGCAACGGCGGATTTCGAGAAGGGTTCGGCCCGTATGCCTGCGCAGCTGAAGACCTCGCTGAAGGCGAAATCGTCAATTTCAACAAAATCGTCAATTTCAACAACTGCTACGTCATTACGGATGCGAACGGACCGGATACGAAGGAAATCGCCGCAAAAAGGATTTGGAATGAACTCGGAGATGTCTGCATAGACGATAATGAATGTATCGATTCGGAATTCTACGGCTACCCTATCGGGACATTTCGGGAAGACATCTGGCATGACATCGAGGACCAGCTTGGTGTCCCGATCCATGAACTGATGTTTCCCGATGATGTAATCAAGGACATGACTAATGAAAGGAGTCTTGCTATGTCCAACGAGAATAAGAACACCAATGTCAAGGAAGAGGCGACCTGGACGAACTTCAAGTTCTTCAACAACCAGGTCAAACTCAAGGTCATCGAGAAGGACGACCGTCAGATGTATCTGGCAGATTGCCGCTTCATGCCGGGCTCTGTCGCAAACGGCATCGATCTCGGCGATCAGAACGGCATCTCCGGCCATATGACCGTGTTCCTCACCGAGAAGCAGTATTTCAAGGCTGCTGAGCAGAAAGCTAACGGTGAGCAGATCAATGTCGGACTTCCGAGCACTCAGCTCAAGGACGGTAAGATCGAGGTCAATTTCTACAACCACGAATCTAAGGAAGCCCATACCATTCAGGTAAACCCCTTCGCCGCGTCCAAGGCGAACAAGGCCGCCCGCGAGGCTTTCTTCGAGCGCAAGGATGCCGAGCGCGAGCAGGGCAAGAGTCTCGGCGCAAAGGCCGCATCCGCCCGCGGCGCGTCCGAAAAGCTGGACGGTCAAACCCAGGCCGCGCCCGCTAAGGACAATCTTGAGCATTAGGTTGTCATCGATTTAGTGCAATCAGACATGCGGTCTGTCGTTCCATTCGGATGGCAGGCCGCTTTTTGTGCGGCGCGCACGCGCGCCTATGATCCGCTCGCCACGCTCGCTGATTTATAATTGATTTACGCTATCGAAGAAAGGAAAGTGACCTATGAAACTTATAACCTATTATCAGACCGGCAAGATCGATGTATTCGACACCGCCACCTTCACGGCGACCGATCCCTTCAAGAGGGACGGTATGAACCTGATCACGGAATTCGCAATCCGCTTCGACCTGCTTGAAGACAAGAACTCGAATGAGGGCCTTGTCGTCGACGTCTATTGGTACGATGCGAAGATCCATGACAAGGACAATGCCGTGACATCGCTCGACGAGAAGAAGAACGCCACGCTCAACAACGCACTCCTTAAGGCGAGCACCCGCATCCGCCTGATTTCCAAGAGGGAACTCGAGGACGTGGCGAAAATCACCCTTGACGGCGAGCTTGTCGAATGGCGCCAGGGCGGCGAGCTCGTCAACGGCGTCAAGTTCTTCAGCCAAGAGCTGCTGTATTTCAGTAACGGACGCAGCGCGTCAATCACGGAGCGTGCCTGCAAGATCAGCCAATTCATCAAAAATGCCAATCCGGAGCTGCCCGATGAGATCATTGCCGGCTGGATGGGTCTGCCTCCGACCGTCCTTGAGACCATGAAACGCGACCAATTGCGCAACGATCAGGTCAGCGAGCAAGACGACTAGGCACACCTCTCCTGTAGAAGAGTGCTATAATTTATTCTACGTTCCTTCCCTATCCAGAACGTTTTGCAGCACAGGGAATAGGCGGCTTGCGCGGTTTCGCGTAGGCCGCCTATTCCTTTCTGTATGATCTTTGAATTTCTGGTTGACTTTCTTTTCTAATACCAAAGTGCTATAATATAAGTGTATAGAACTAGACTTAATTGTATTGGAGGAATTCAAATGGAATGGCTTTTACTTTTTATACTCGGTCCGCCGATTCTCACTCTGATCTTAAGGATCTTGATCTTCATCGTTCGGTACGGTCCGGGCTTCGTCGGTGCGATCTTCGATTTGATCTGCTGTGTGCTCGGGCTCGTCGGCTGCATCATCATGCTCATCATCCGTGGGATCATGGCAGTCTTCCACGGCCTCAAGGTGCTTTTCTTCGGGCACTCCTCACCGCCGCGGAACGCTCATGTCGATTCGTCTGTCTCACCTGATGACATCGAAAAGTTCATCAAGGCGTTCGAAAACAAGATGTAATCAGAAGACCAGGATTAAAGGAATGGTGTCTAATGGTTGAATCCGAAACCGTTTTCAGAAACTACAGGCCGCATGCATCGGCGGAGTGAAAGTTCCACATCTGATGTCGCTGCCTGTTGTTTCGCATCTGAACGGTAAATACGATCTGTCAATCACCTGTATCAAGAGCAAGCTTGATCCGACTCTTGCTGAAAAACTTTAAGGCTTGTTTTCGTGTACCTATTGGGTTGTGCGGCTGACAAAAAGTCCATCCGGGTAACGCATGTCATATGTATCCCGAACCTGTTTCATCAACTCGTCTCTCGTGCAGCAATTCGCCTGACAGCTTTCAACGATTTGGTAGCGCAACCACCGGCGTTCTGTGCTCGCATCAGAGCCGCGGTGTTCAATGATCTTAATCTTGACCATCAAATTTAGCAGTCGGTCAAGATCACTTTCCTTTATCGTCGCCACTACTCTCTCTTTCCTCTAAATTCGCAAGCGCTTGCGAATCACCCTGTCGATACCCCTAAAAGTACACAATTAGAAAAGAGTTACGGCAATTCTTTGCATATCTCTTATCCAGATCGTGTTTGTTTGCGAGATCGGTAAATTTCTTCTCTTTTTCATTCCGATCTGTAATGGGTCTGGCATTCTGTACAGACATTTTTTCACCGCTGCGGAATTTGGTTTATCGCAAATACCCCCTCACATTACATGGTGTAACCCGCGCAGCGGAATCCTTTGACAAAGCCCCGGTTGTCTACCGGGGCTTCTTTCTGTCTATTATGATTGCTCTTCCTTCTTGTACGCCGCCAGCTCGCGTTCGACCTGCCTGTCGCCGGTCTCGTTGACCCACCACGGCCATTTCACCCGGCCGCACGGCTCGTCGACTCCGGCGAACCATTTCCTCAGCTCGTCGAGGCTCACCGGGGAGTGCCCGTTGGCATCGCAACCGACGTCGTAGCGCAGAAGGCCCTGCTTGCGGTTGAACTCGTTGTACGCGCCACCGCTGCTGTGGATGTGTCCGTGGAGGTGCCACGATCCATGGCTCATGCCCTGCCAGTCGGCCATGGGGTAATGGCACAGGACGATCTTCTGCCCGTCGATCTTGAGCACGCAGATCGGCGGCTCCACGGTGAAGGCGCCAGCGACCGCCGGCTGGGTCCAGTCCTTGTCGTGGTTTCCCGGGACGAGGTGGATGCGCCTGCAGGCGATCCGCTTGCGCAGGGCATAGGCGTCCTGGGCTGTCATCTTGAATGAGAAATCCCCCAGGATGTAGAGCTCGTCGTCCACGGCGACCCTGCCGTTGATGTTGTCGACGATAGCGTCGTTCATCTGCCAAATCGTCTCCCACGGGCGGTCGGTGAACTTCAGCACGTTCTCATGCCCGAAGTGAGTGTCGCTAGTAAACCAGATCATATTTCCCTACCTCCCTTTTGCATTATGTATGATTGACAAAACCAATCATACCATGGTACTACCATATAATGCAATCAAACCCAGATCTCATTTCAGCCTGTATAGGCAATACCGGGAAGTACTTACAATCTTCTCGCTTCCCCTAACTTCTTTTTCAAATAGTCGCTGCTTATCCTTTCGAATGATAGCCACATCCCAATATCCGTCATTAAGTGTCTTGAAGCTTTTTGCATTCACGACATCGACATAGCGCTTGTAATCATCATGGGTACGCTCGCCGGCAATTGCCTTAGCCCAGATTTCGGGTCGCATATCGTAGCTTACCTTTATGTCTTCCCACTCAAAATAATTCATCAAGGTATCGTCGCTGGAGAAAATGCGTGCATCCGTACCCTTTAGTGCGTCGACAATCGGTGCCGTTTCTTGATCGAATGCCGACCACCCAGACGCCGTCGTGCCATTCGAAGAACGAGCCGCTTCCGAGGCGTTTAAAACCGAGGTCGCCAACAGCACTCCTATAAACAGGACGGGCATCAGCCGTATCGCGCTGCCCTCTTCCTCGCGTTCGATGCCGGTTCTGCCGATGCCGCACAGATAGGCACAAACAACAAAAGAAACCGTCCAGGCAATCCAAAAACACCGGATTTTCAGAACGCCCATCACCACCGCCGCAATCCAAAATGCAAGCACGCCGGTGTTCGGAACCTTTCCTTTAATGATTGCGATGGCAATGGGAATGACGATACACACCATCGTACAGACGATGCCATAGGAATCATTCGGACTTGAGATAAATGGACGCATCTCGCTAATGACATTGCCGTAGGACGCGGCTCCCATAGAGAGCACTGTGTAGATCGCCCCGCCGAATCCGTAGGGATTGAAAAGTGAGGCGATGCACATCAAGAGACACGCCCTCAATAGAGGAATTCGATAGGTGTACCAGTCGACCATGTCGGTCTTAAACGTCTTGATATGCAGTTCCCCTATTTCCGGTAAAAGGAAAGACAGGCACGCTGCCAAACATAGGGGCCACATCGCCGCCTGAAGATTCACCTGAAGCAAGGTGACTGCCGGAAGAAGCCAAAGTGCCCGAACGTTACCGTCCTCGTGCCATGCAAAGAGGATATTCAACGTCACGAACAGGCAACCGGCAGACCACAGGGTAGGCCGTATCGAGATGTAGGGAAACATCTGAAAGAAACCGACCGCATACAGCAGCCAAGTGATCCCTTGGTGCCGGCAACCTCTCGTCAGCCTTTCAATTAAAAAATAATAGGCGATGGCCGCTATCGCCAGCGGAACCACCACCGATGTGGCGACGCCGGTATAGCCCGCAAGGGAATACCAGCCATAAAGCCATACATCGTGCAGCCATTGCTGGACAATAATGCCCTGCCCGGGATCCAGCGACCACGGGTTCTCGAAGGGAATCCCGTTGTGCACGATCTCACGTCCCGTTGCCAACAGGAACCAGCCGTCCGTGTCCAACGTCCCGTCTATACGGATATATCCCGTAAACCACGCAACGAAAATCGATACCATTACCGCAGTGATGTACGAAAGCATGCGCAATGGGCGCGTGCTATCCCCGCTGTCTGATTTCTCGGTATGCGCTCGGTTCAACACCATATATCTCTCCACCTCTCGCCAAGCAAAACGGGCTCCTTGAAAGAAGCCCGTCATTTCAACCATTTGCCTACTGGGCGCCCGTACTGCCGAACCCGCCTGTCCCACGATCGCTTTCAGGAAGTTCATCAACCTGGACAAACGTTGCATGGACGCATGGGATAATGAGCAATTGAGCGATACGATCCCCGGGGTTGATCGTGTATGGGCGCCTTCCGATGTTCACCAACTTCGCCTTTACGGGACCCCGATAGCACGAATCGATAATTCCAAGAGAGTTCGCAAGCATCAGTCCGTGCTTGCAGGCAAGGCTCGAGCGGATCGCCAACGCACCGAAATAGCCCTCAGGGATGGCGACCTCGATTCCGGTATTGAAAAAGGTCGATTCACGCGGCTGGAGCGTCACCGGCTCCGGAATATCGGCACGTAAATCGGCGCCGGCGTCCGTCGGGTGAACACGGACGGGCAGGAATCCCTCTTTTGCGACAGTCTCGATTTGCATTGAAATACCTTTCCCTAAAACTGATTCCACGTGGATTGATAGTCCCTGCCGGGTGCGTCTTCGCGCTCCCATGGAAGAGCCTCCCCTGCAGATGAGCAGGCGGGTGCGGCCTGCTTCTCGGCAGCCTTCTCCTTCTCCAGAAGGTCGGCGATGTAGACCTTGACCTGCTCACTGAACCGCTGTGGGCACTCCAATTGGACTGTGCCCTCACTCGCCTTCTTCTCCATACGCGCATAGAAGTCAATGACTTCGCGACTCGCATGGAGTCGGTTCTTCTCCATCTTTGGGAAAATGGTAAGTCCCTCGATGTTGGAGCAGCGTGACAGACCGACGTAGAGCTGTCCGGCGGCAAAGGTCTTCGTGTGGACGGTGCAGCGATCGAAGGTAAGACCCTGGGACTTATGGATGGTGATGGCGTAGGCAAGCTTGAGGGGAATTTGCGTGAACTCACCTACCGTGTCAGAAGTCACCTTGTTTTTCGTTTTGCCCTTCGGGTCGACGAACTCCTCGACAACCGATTTGAGGATCTTCCACGTGTGAGCCTCAATCTTCACCGGCTCGTCAGGGTTGGCATCAAAGGCGACCGTCACGCTCGTCTTGGTGCATTTCACGACCGTGCCCTGCGAGCCGTTGACATATTTACCCTCGGGGTCGTTGACGAGCGACATGACGCGGGCACCGGCGCATAGGGTGATCTTATCGTCGGCCGCGCGATCTCCCTTGTTCACCTTTCCCGTCGCGCTGGCCTGATAGGTGTATTTCTTCCCGCTCAGCTCCGACACGCTCTCCGTATTGATATTCGATGCAAGCCTGTTGTTCGAGCATAGGAACAGGGCATCCTTGGGCGCGTATTTGCGATCCGATACGGAATGCTCGTTGAAATACGGGATGCATGACTCGTCGCCGTTACGCGCGAGATTCAGGTTCCCGATGTACTCCGGATCGTCCTGGCGCACGACCTTCTTCAGGATGTGCGGCTCGAAGTCGAACCCATCCCAGTAATCGGATTCAAACGCCCAACCCTCGAAATTGCCGGGGTACAGCTTCATGAGGATTGCACGGTCATCTTCCGTGATGACCGGGGGAAGCTGGAAGAAATCACCGACGAGCACGACCTGCTTTCGCCCGGACGAGACCTGGGCATCAGAGATCATGCGCATGACGTAATCGAAAAGGTCGATGCGGCACATCGAGATCTCATCGATGATGATGACCTCCGCGACCGTCAGGACCTTGCGGGGACGAATCTTCTCGGACGGGTTGCATACACCGGCGCTCACCTGAAGAGTACGGTGGATGGTCGAGCCATTGTGCATGTTGAGCGCCGCGATACCCGTCGGCGCCATCGCCGTGTAGGGAACGCTACGGGCCTCAAGGTCATCGATGAACCGGTTGAGCACATAGCTCTTGCCCGTGCCGGCGTTACCGGAAAGGAAGACGTTACGCCCCTCCTTCAGGGCAATGTAGGCGTCCCGCTGGTCTTCGGTCAGACCCTCCAGCTCAGTTTCATCGATTACCATTTCACTTCCACTTCCCCACTGGCGATCTGCGCATACGTCACGGTGATGCGATGCTGCTTGTTTCTACGCGTCGGCAACGTCGAACAGACCAGAAAATTACTGCTCGCCGACTCAAAGCAGACATCAACCTCAACCTTATCGAGACCTTCAGCCTTCTGGCGGCGCGTCGGAGGAAGAAGGATCTTCCCCTTCTTTCTCGTGTGGGCCATCGCCGCCGCACGGATCCTCTCACGGCCCTTGCTGCCGTAGGTCTCCTGCTCATACTCGAACATCGGTATCACTTTCCCCTTTTGTACGTCGGTCTTTTTGGTGTAGTAGGATTATACCACAATACCATACTGTTTGTACTTAAAAAAGCCCTGCGTCGGCACCGGGACGTCGATAACCAGAACGAAAGCCTCGTTCGTCTGTGTGCCAGAAAAAGCGAAGTTCAAGCCCGGAGTGGCGGTATAGGCTATGGGTTGAGAGAACCCATAGGTCCTCATTTTCGATATTTTATTGGACAGCTTCGTACCTCTGCGGAAAATGGAAAATCGTCACCACAGATTACCGTCAATCGTCCCAATGAATCATCGTCAATTGTCCCAACGACGCAGGTAACCCGTATGATTTTAAGAGCGCTGCGGAAGCTGGGAAATGGACGGTTAAGACGCAAACCGTGGCTTGCGAGACGAAAAAGGGGAATCCCTTTTGCGGGATTCCCCTTTCCGAGTCGTTATGCGATTTGTCCTACATCTGCTCGCGGCGCTTCTTTTGATCGAGGAAAACGCCGGCCGCCACGAGGACGGTACCGCCGATGACGAACGTCTCGCCGATGAGTCCCGCGCGGTCACCGGTCTGGGCGAGGCTGCCGGGCTTAGCGGTATCCGTGCCGGCGAGGTGCTTTGGGGTGTATGCCGCCTGTTGCTTTGCGGCCTGCTGCTTTGCGACCTCCTCTGCCTCCTGTCGTGCGATCTCATCGGAAAGCTTCTGCTCCGCCGCGATGCGGTCGGACTTCGCCTGCTCGTAGGCGGCGAGTGCCGCATCATAGCCGGGCTGGAGCCCGTCCACCGCGGCCTGCTTCTCGTCCAGGATGGCCTTGGCGGGCGCGACCTTGGCACGTGCCTCGACTGCTGCGGCGAAAAGCGCGTTGAGGGCGTCATCCGCGTTCACATCATGGCCGGAAGCGATCGCCGCGCCGGCATCGATGGAGTTCAGCTTCGACAGCTTGGCGTCTGCCTGCGCCTTCGCCTGCTCGGCGGCGGAGACCAGGGACTCGGCGGCGATGGTATCCGCCTTCGCGGCATCGACGGCGGCCTTGGTGTCATTGACGGCCTTTACTGCATCCTGCTCGCGCTGCTGTGCCTCTGCGAGCTTCGCGGCAAGGCCGGTGAGGATGTCGAGGTTCGACTGTGCGTCCTCGAGATCGGTCTGGGAGCCGGTAAGCTTGTCGGCGGCAACGTCGGTGTCGGCCTTTGCGGCATCGACGGCACGCTGGGCATCCGCGAGGGCGCGTGCGGTGGCGTCTGCCTTTTGCTCGGCGGCGGCGAGGACGGTCACCTTCTCGACCTGATCGGCTACCGCCGAGTCATGGACGCTCTTTGCTGTATCGAGCGCCTTCTTGGCGTCGGCGACGTCCTGGAAGAACTTCGCGAGGTCGGCGTTCGCATCGTCCACGCCCTGCTGCTTGGCGGCGGTGTCCGCCTTGGCGGAATCCAACTTTGACTGTGCGGTCGTTACGGCTGCGTTGGCAGCATCAAAGGTGACCTGCTTCTGCTGGACGGTCGACTTTGCCGTATCGACTGCCGCGTTGGCGGCATCGAGGTCCGATTTCGCCGCATTAAGCTCGGTCTGGGCATCCGTGACGGCCTGCTGCTTGGCGGCGACATCAGCCTTGGCGGCATCGACGGCACGCTGGGCATCGGCAACACCCTGCTTTGCGGCATCGACACCTGCCTGTGCGGCATCCACCGCGACCTGTTTCTGCTGGACGGTTGTGGCGGCGCCGGCGGCTGCCTGCTTCTTGGATGCGAGATCGGCCTTGGCTACGTTGAGTGCGCTCTTGGCGTTCTTGAGGCCGTTGATATAGGAGGTCAGCTTCTGCTCATACTCGTCGACGGACATGGGGTTCATGTTCCAACCGGAGCCTGCCCAACCCAGGTTTGCGGTATCGAAGCTGTCGGTCTTCCAGCCGTTCATGGTTCCCTTGCTGCAGACCGCCATGCCCATATAGCCGATTTCAGGGCTGATGACATGCAGGTAGTGACCGACAGTTGCGGGATATCCGGCAACCTTAAAATGCTGGTTGACATAGGATTCAATCCCACTATGCGACTTGTAGAAGTCTACGGCATCCTTACCGATTAGACCGGTGACGCCATAGAGCTCCTGAACCGCCTGATCGAAGAAAGCCTTTTCTTGGTCCACCCACTGCGGTTTCGGATCGGTTCCATAATTCCATGCGAGGTTTTCGGCCGTATCGAACTGCATGGAATGTCCAAACTTGACATCGGAATAGTTTGCGTTGGCTATCGCCGCTGCAATGAGCTTATAGGTGACCTGGAGTTCGGAGAGACCGACGGACTTGCGATACTCGTTGATGGACTTCATGTACGGGATTGCCGCGAGCATGTTGTCGAGACTGGTCGCATCGAGGCTGTTTCCGACCTCGGTGTAGTCCTTGTGTGTACAGTTCTGGATGATCTCGATGGCTGAATCGGCACCCATGGCCTTGAAGAAGCCGATGGCTCCCTGCTTGAGTTGTGCGTCGGCGGAGTCGAGTTTCGCCTTGGCCTCGTCGACCTTCTGCTGCGCGGCGGTTACGGCGGCGTCTGCGGTATCCTTTGCGGCCTTGGCGTTCGCGAGCTCTACGTCTGCGGTTGCCTTGGCGGACTCTGCGTCCTTGACAGCCTGCTTCGCGGCATCCAGCTTGGCGACGGCGTCGGCATTCACCTGCTTGGCCGCATCGAGACCGGCGTTCGCGGCATCGAGAGCGGACTGGGCGGCGTTCACACCGGATTCGGCATCGGCCGCGGCCTGCTGCTTTACGGAGAGGGCCACCTGGGCATCATTCAGGTCGGCCTGTGCCGTTGCCGCAGCGGACTGCGCCTGCTCGAGCTCGGACTCGCACTGGGACTGTGTCGCTTGTGCGGCAGCGAGGGCTGCCTCTGCGTCCGCGACCTTCTGTTTTGCCGCATCATACTCTGGACCGCTCGCACCGGCCTCCGCTGCGGCGAGGTCTGCTTTCGCCTTCTCGTAGGCGGCGCTGGCGGCTGCGGCCTTCGCATCCGCCGTGTCCTTGTTCTGCTGGGCTGCGGCGAGGACGGCATCGGCGGAATCCTTTGCAGACTGGGCCGCAACCAGCTTGGACTGGGCATCGGCAAGCGTCGCGTTGGCGTTGTCGAGTTCGGCCTGTGCCCTGCTCACGGCATCCGTGGCGTCGCGCACGGCCTGCTCGGCGGCACGGATAGCCTCCGGGGTGGCGCCTACGGCATCGGCCTTGGCTTTATCGAGGGCGTCCTGAGCGTCCTGGGCCGCCTTGATGGCGGACTGGTACGCTTCGTCCTTCTCGGACGCATCCGCCTTGGCGTCTGCGAGACCCGCCTTCGCCTGCTCGAGGTCCTTGCCGGCGGCATCGGCGGCGTCCTTGCCCTCTGCGACCTGACGGGCGTACTCGTCCATTGCCGCTCGGTCGGCTGCCGTGCCGGCGCTGACTGCCGAATCGTAGGATGCCTTGGCCTGGTCGCGGGCGGAAGCCGCCTCGTTGTAGGGACCGGCGGCCTCATCGTAGGATGCCTTGGCGGCGTCCTCCTTCGCCTTCGCCTCGTCGACTGCCTTCTGCAGGTCCGCGATGGTCTGTGCGGCGGATTTCGCGCCGGTACCGGATGCCGCGCCGGCGTGGGTGGCGATCGGCGACATCACGGCGGGGTGCTGTGTGCCCCCGTCACCGGTCTGGGCGAATGCCGTGAACGGTGAGATGAGGCTCGATCCGGTCATGGCGGCCATGGTCGCCGCGGTGACGGTCAGACGCGCGATCCCCTTCGGAGTGTGAATCTTTTTGTTTGGCAGTGCGTGCTTCTTCTCGTACATGAATCTTTCGTCCTTTCTGCGAAACGTGCTGTCAACTATAGCGGATGACAGCCAATTTCGTTTAGTAACGCCCTGTTTTCTTGACGTGTATCAGTATACCACGGTACTAGAGTACTACCTCTGAGAATCTTCTGAAATTTCGTCTGCCCAGTACCAATGATGCCCTTTCGCCTTGTGTCCGGTGGTAATCGCCCGTTTGATCCCACTCCCCGCATATCCGTAGGCAGACATACTCGCCGCGGCGATGCTGTCGAAGATCTTCCCGTCATCGCGACGGACCCGCTTCTTACCGCCTCCAAGCCCTGCGTAGATGTCGATATCGCTCACGGCCGTTCCTTCCAATAGCTGCATGTATTGCCATGTCCGGTTTCAAAGGCATGTTCCTCTCCGCGCCTGACGCACAGATATTGAATCTGGGTGTCCTCTGGTCTATGACGTTTGTCGCGAACATGGGGGTTCTGTATGCAATGTGCACACAGGCTGCAGACCTTTTTCTTCCGTGCCTGTTCTTTTTGAAATCCACTGACTGAAGCGCGAAGATCATCATCAGAAACCATAGCTCATCCTTTCATCGGCAAGTCGAGTTCGGATTGTACATAGCAAAACGATTGGGGCGGCCGTTTCAGTTCAGGATTCAAGGTTTGTAGCTCAAGCGAATCCTTGAACGGAACAACTGAATAGATACGGATGGCAACGGCCTTATCGTACCCTTCGTAATATCCAAAGAACCTGTCAGCCGTCAAGCCGCTATGGGTCTTCGAATACGTCCACACGGCCTCTGGAGACGCCTGTAGTATCGACCAATCGGCGATAATTCCTGTCACTTTCTGGACCGGCGCCGTCTCATATAGGAGGATCGGCAAGTCAACCAGCTTTGGAGCCCTCTTGCGGTATTCGAAGCGCTTCCTTTCGGTATATATCAGGTCTGCATAATGCGGCTTGATTGACATCAGGATATATTCTTTCGAAAGCCCATTTAAGCCCATTCGTTCCTCCTTTTTTGCATTTGCTGATACGATGATACCACAATACAACGGTGCTACTTACTAGGACGGAAAAATGACCCGGCTCCTTATCGGATACCGGGCCATTTTTCCGCCCTAAATATCTTTAGAAAGCCATGCACGTCTTTCCTCTTCACGCTCTTTCATCATTCTCGATGTCTGATATTCAATCTCTTCGATGACGCGTTTTCTTCCCTCATCATCAAGTCGAAGGTACGCACAGATCATGCTCCAATCGGCAGCATCCCTTGTCGTCAGCGGAATCATCAGTTGAACTCCTTTTCTTAAAAGGCATATGTGGTATCAACGCAGCATCGGTGACGCCATGTACTAAGCCGGACACCACATGGCTTCCGTAGTTGAGACGAAGCCTGTCAGCATATTCCAGCCGGATTGCAACCTAGAAGTGGTGACGTGACTCAGCAATCGAACTCATTGCCGACTACTTCCGCAGAGCAATGCGGGCAGAAGGAATCGGTCAGGAAAATCGGTTCGCCGCAATTGGAACATACGGGAACGATTTCCCCTTCATCGGTCTCAAGTCTCCTAACAACACAAACCGGGCGGTTTATCAGCTCAACCAACCTACCGATAATCGGTCTATTACCAGTAATCTTGATTCCGGGTCCAAACAGCACAGCGGCCAGGAAATCATGAAAATCCGCCTCGCCGATCTCATTCGAGTAGCCATAGACTTCCAGCAAACGGTTTGCCGCGGACCGCCTCGCCCTGTCCGACGTAAGCAGGGTTCTCGGATCGATGTCATATGTATCGACAGCCCCGTGTCGATCTTTGGAATCAATCTGCATTCCGTCCAGCATATTCATCTACAGCTTTCGCCCGCAGAACGGACAGTAGGTGATCGGTTTGGTGTGGATCTCGCTCCCGTCCGCCATATATGTCACGATGACATGTTTGCGGATCGGTTTCTCATTTGGAGATGCAGGGAGGATGCATAGGCTTTCTATCAGGGTTTCGTCGGCAGTCATGCCTGTGTACGTTGATGTGACCGCGAGCATGTTTCGATCGCCTTCGCAATATTCACAAGACATCTAAAACTTCCTTTCTGTACCAAATCCTTTGCCAGCAAAACCATATGTGTGGACAGATCTCGTCTTGATCCACCCAGAGCACTTCCCTATTTGATATCCAGACAGGTGCACGGAACGCTTACGTATGTGCCTTGATGGTCCAAAACCTTGATGTGGTCGCGGGAGAAATCGATGACGTCCGCATGGGCGATATCGGGAGGTAGGCGAAATAAATCCTCGCAGTCGACATAGGCCACGCACCTCTCATACCCGCCGCTACGGATAACAACGAGTTCGCGTACCTCGGTCTTTTCGCGACAATACTCAATAACGGTCATCTATACATCCTTCCGAAGATTTCGCCCGCAAATGGGGCAATAGTTGATAGGGATCCATGCGCGGTCGATATCGTTGTCGTGGGACATCTTCAGGTGCGCCCCATGTCCATCAATCGTCTCGAGCGACAGCTCCACCCCGTCAATCAGGCTCATATCGCCGCAGACGGTATCGATATCGTTGAGAGCCTTTCGGCGGTATGGGGTACACCACGGGCAATAGCTGTCGTTGGCGCCCTCGCGCGATGTACGCCAAGAGCCGGCACTATGGCAGACCATCCGGTACAGCAGCTCGGAGGCGGGCGCGATACGGCTGCTGCCCGCGCCGATACTGAGATCGAATTTCTTCAATAAGCGACCCCTGCCGTCTTGGCAGAATACCGCCGCGCTTTTTGGTAGTTGGCGGGTCTCGTAGAGCGACTGCGCGAGATCTGGAGGGCAGACGAGCCAATTCGCATCGCCCTGGAAGGTCAGACCGTGTCCGCTCTTGAAATCGGCCATGCACGATTTGACCTCGACGTAGACGAATTCACCGCGCTCGATCGATGACGGGAACGGTGAAAACCGCTCGGGCCTGAAGCCCACGAAATCGACGCGATGGTCATCGTCTACCCAGACCTCGGACGCCACCAAGGAGTACTCACGTCGCAGACGAGCCCAGACGCGCTCGGACAGTTCGCCTGTTATTTCGTTGCGTTGTCCCAATTCATGCCTCCTGATTCAAACGTGATCCGGCAAAGTCGGCTATCTGTCCGACTTCTTGCGGAGATCCTTCTCGATTTCGTTGTATGTCGCACATGATTTCGATTAAGCCGGCTTCGCTAATGCCCATGATTCAATTCCTTTCCCTTTTCGCTATATCGGGTATTCCAGGTCTTGAGGGCTGCGATACAGGCGTTGTATTCGTCCTCGCCCTCGATAATCGATTTGCGCTGGGGACCGTCTATCTCGGCGGTGCAACCTCGACATTTGCAGGTGGCAGATGAAAGGTAGAGCGTAGGTACGCCCTCGACATACGAGGTGGTTCCCTGCCCGTAGGGATAGATAGTCACCTGCCTGCTACCGCTGAACGGGCACGGCTCGGCATCGTCTACGTCCATATAGGCGGTGTTCCGGCATCCGATGAAGGCCGTCCGCTCAAGCCTGTATTTACGCGTCATCCGGACTCCTTTGGCTTCAAAATCATCAATTCTTTCCTTTAATGCAATACCATCATACCACAGTAGGAAGATACTACAGACGAGAAAACTTGATGGATCCGAATTCTTCAAAGTCTAGATTCTGGTCTTACGACATTAAAAAAGCCCTACGACACACGAAACGTGCCGCAGGGCTTTGGATTATGAAACAGAACCGATTCTGTCAAACGGGTAATAGCGTGCGAATACGATACCGATCACGCTATCCTCCTCCACCGGTCCGAAATAGCGTGAATCTGCCGAATTCTCACGGTTGTCTCCCATTACCCAAATGCATCCGTCGGGGATTGTATAAGGATAGGAATCGGGTGCTAATGACAGATGTGCATCCAGTGGCTTACTTTCCCCCATCGCATAGGATTCATCCAGGCGCCTGCCATCGACATAAACCTTGCCGTCTTTCAGGTCGACAGTCTGACCGGACGTCGCGATGACACGTTTGACAAGGATGTCAACTCCGTTCCTCGGCCTCGGATTCTTGAATACGACGATGTCGCCTGGCTTCAAATCACTTCCCGTCTCAAGGGTAATCTTCTGCGCAAGTATGCAGTCACCCACCTCAATCGTCGATTCCATCGATCCCGTCGGCACGACAAACGGTTCGATCACAAACGCCCGCAAGAGGAAGACCGCCGCCACGACAGCGCCGATGAACGTTATGAATTTCAGAATATTTTTCAGGATTGAAGTAATACCGGTCGTCATGCATTTCGCCTTTCTGTTAGGATAGCACCATCATACCACAGTACCGAATTTTGGACTCGGAATGCCATCCCCTCTCCCATTACCACGAACTTCCCCATCAAACTGCAAACAACTCTGGAAAAGACGGAAAGATTGACGAGTTTCTTGAAGTCTTCGCGATTCAGTTAAGCCCAATCAGTTGATTTCATCTTCGAAATCCCGGCTTGAAGATATTCTCCAAGCGGAATCTTATCGAGGCTGTTGATCTCAATCTCAGGAGAAAGCCAACCGCTGTCTTCAAGGTCATTACGGGCAATTTGATATGAATCGTAGTCGCCACGTCCGAGATACATCACTGCCTGTGCGTCCTTGATGGCGTCGAACCCCCAAGAGTACAGACGATCCCTAATCGGACGAAAAAATGTGAATGGAAGCTCATCCGGGTTTCTATAGACCTGCATCGCCAGGTCTGCAAGATCCTGTAAATCTTTGCGACTAATCGAACATGCGAATTCCTGCATCTGCTTTCCTTTCTTTGCAGTTACCTTCCTACCGTTTAGCCTTTAGAGGCCGCCCCGGTCAGATAGTCGAGGGCATATCCGGGCTGTACGTTATAGCAATAGACATCGAATGAAAGTTCATCATCCTGACTGTCTACTGACTGCGCCTGGATGCGAACGCCGCGAGCCATCAGCTCGTTGTCGCGGAAATCAGGGGCCACCTTGTAGAGAACGCTATTCCCCGTGCGCTCGATGTAGCTCGCGACCTGCGTCTCATAGGGCAACATGCCCTCTACGTTCATATATCTCGTACCGGTGATCAGATTCCGCTCCTCCGCATTCATACCGGAAAGGCACCACGCGATGAGGTGGCATCTGTTATAAAGGTATTTGCCGTCAAGGCTGTCATCGCGCACCGTATGCCAACCGGAAGGTTTCACCATCCCGATACTTCCCCGTCGCTCACCCTCCGCGGGCATCGTGTCCGGCGTTACGACCATCTCGACGGTACCGCACCGTCCAAGACTGTCCAGCTCTGAAAGCACAGTCTCCGAAGGAAGATCGGATATGTCTAGACCTGATCCATCTGAAAGGACAACTGACGCAAGCCCGGTGTAATCCGGAATACTTGATGTCGAAGTGGTTTTTGACTGCGAAGAAGACGTCCCATCCGGCACCTGAATCGGATGATCGTTAAGATTCAGCCCGATTCCATTTATGCAAGTGATTGCTAATACTATGGCAAGGACGACTTTGATGTTTCTGGAAGATATAAGTTGTTTCATACAACTCCCCGTTGCTTAAAATTGCCTAAAGAAACAATGGAGTTGAGATTCTGCCTCGCAAGCTGCAGCCCTACCGATTGATCGGCGCAGAAGCGACGATCTCACGAAGACGGTTGGCAATCCAGCTCTTCTTACCGGTGTATTCCTTGCCGTTGATATGGACGATATTCGAACTACTTTCAAGCTCGCGGGCGATAGAAAGAAGATCCTCGGCATCGATCACGATCTTCTCTCCTACCGCTTTTTTCTTTGGGTTGTCCATTTGAACTTTCTCGTTCTCAGCCTGGCCCAGGCGAAACGGATTGAAAAACATCTTATTCTCCAAAGTGACGACCATGCGGACCGGCCTTCTCGAACATAGACAAAGTCGGCGCGTAATATATTCGACCCATATGTGGAAACATAACCGCTATCGGTTCTTCGGTTCCAGCGCGGCACAGGACGTAATCACGCCAGCTGTCCGGGTAGGCAGCCTTGATGTAGTCGACAATCCCGTCGATTTTAGGTCTATCCATGTGCCTCACTCTTTCGCCGCCTGAATTCAAAAAAGAAAAGGCAGAGAGACAAAAACAGAAGCGAGATACTGGAGATCTCTAATTTCCGCCACATCGGCATAACGAAAACTGCCCTTAAGACACCCAAGCAGATGCTAAACATCGTATCCATCAAGTAAACTACAATAGCCATATCTATCCGATCGGAAAACGATGGTTCAGCATGACATCCTTGCTGAACTCACGTGAGGATTTGACTGTGACCGTATCGCCGGGCTCCGGCATCGTCTCAGACACGAATGCGATCGTATCGCGATATAGCAAAACCGCCCTTTCTCCCGGAGCCGTATAGAACCGAAGCAGGACATCCGCCTTGCGCTCGTCCTCGTAATCGATTGCCAGGATATATGCGGAGACGAGATCGCCGGACGGAGCCTCAATAAAACTGTGAAAAGCCCTTCCAATGGCACCGAGTCTGCCGGTTCGGGAAGAAAGAAATGCTTTCCTGCAGTCCTCCTCGACATCAAGGAGTTTGCTTTCATTCAGAAACGGCTCCGGAACCGCGGGATGATTGTTTTTAATCTCGCGAATCATATCGATATTGAGCTTGCTCATTTAATCTCCCATCTCAGTGGATGCTGCGGAATCGAAACCAAATGGATCAATCAGGTCCGCGATATCCGTTAGATATCTCTTGGCATAGACCGCCATGACATCATCACCGTAAACCGCTTCCATAAGCAGGGAATCCACGGTGTCCGGGGTCGCTATTTTCGCTTTCCCACGAAGCCGGCTTGCAATTTTGCGGCGCAGCTCATCCGTGATTTCCTCACCATTGATCGTGCTGTTTTTCATCCTTGTTTTCCTTTCCTTTAGGCGGTACTATTGTAGCATAGGATTACGAAACGAGACGTATGACGGGGAGAATTTCTGGACGATTTAGCGAAATGCCATCTGTGCGGCGTGCAGGCACGCCTATGATCCGCTCACTTCGTTCGCTCGATTGATTTTCGCAAGCGCTTGCGATATGCATGAAAGGCAGGCAAAAATGGAACCGTTCGATCTTAACGCGATCGAGGTGAACGTCGAGATGAATCAAAACGATTTGCCTGTACATATCATCTGGAATGATGGGCGTGTTTTCGACATCGTCAGCTACGGTGCCGTCGTACCGTGTCCCTCGAAAACCGGACCCGAACTTGCGACCGTACGGGATGTTTTCATCGCTGTCGGACATGGAAAAACGACTAGACGCTCCCTTATCTGTGACAACGGGATATGGTCTATCGTGTCGGTCAAAAAATGAAGATGGATATGAGCGCCTTAAAAGTGACTCTCATATCCATCTAATATTCCTCGCTGGGGCGCGGAAAGAGCATGGCTTGATGTTTGTAGCTCGTTTGGTTGTGCCATGCCGTATATATTAGTATAGCATAGTGGTATCACGATACAATCGCCCTGAACTTCTTCCGTTTTGTCAAAAATAAGGCGCCCCGCGTTCCAACGAGGCGCCTTGGTAAATTCAGCTTAAAGCCACGCAGCTAACATTGACTACTCGTTGTCTTCACGAGGCTGAAATGGTTGATGGAACGAGCTAAGCAGCTCGGTAAGATCGATGCCCGTTGCATCCTTGAGACCGCTGGTCACCTGATCGACCATGCCAGTCGTGTCACGTACGAGCTTCGTGGCGTTGCCATCGCCATACATCTTAATGGAGTCGACAGCTGTCAGCGGCTTTGCGACAGCCTCGGCGACCTCCGGCATGACATCGATGTAGCGATTGGCGAGAAGATAGGCGTTCTCCATACCGTTGTATGCTTCCGTCTGGGCCTTGATGCCGGCAGCGACACCCTCGCCATGTGCCTTTTCAGCGGCGCCGTCAGCCTCACCCTTAAGGCGCGTCGCCTCTGCCTCAGCCTTAGCTTTAGCCGAGACGCCTTCAGCCGTCTTCTGGGCACTGTAGAGATCGGCGTCAGACTTATTCTGGGCCTCGACCTTTGCGGCCTCTGCATTCTTGGTACGTGTGTAGAGCTCGGCATCCGCTTTCTGCTCGGCAGCATAACGGTCAGCCTCAGCCTGCTTACGGACCGTAGCATCCAGCTCACGCTCCTTCACGGCAACCTGGCGCTCGGCGAGTTCGACCTTCTTGGTCTCAGCCGCGATCTGCGCCTCCTGCTGTGCGACATAGAGTTCACGCTGCTTTTCAGCCGTCACGGTCTGCTTGACCATATCTGCCTCGGCTGCGGCCTTGTCGGCAGTCTTCTTCAGCTCCGCCTTCTTCAAATCAAGCTGGTTCTGGCGCTCGGCAACCTCCTGCTCTGCCCTGATCTGGGCAAGCTCCGCCTCCTTCTTGATCTCAGCTGCCTGGTCGGCACCCATCGAGCGGATAATCCCCTGCGAATCTGAGAAATCCTGGACGTTGAACGTGCGAAGCTCAAGACCGAGATTCGCAAGATCGTCACGCGACCCCTCGAATACCTTATGGTTAAAGGACTCACGGTCACGCATGAGCTCCTTAAGATCCATCTGACCGATAACCTCGCGCATCTTTCCGAGCATCACCTCGGTGACCTGACGGGTCATTTCGGCTTTATCCATATTGAGATAATTCTTCGATGCTATCTCGATCAATTCGGGAGTCTGTCCAATCTGGAAGTTTGCGACGGCGCAAGCATGGATAAGAATCGCATCTTGTGTCGGGATTTCATTCTCCGTCGACAACTGAACCTGCACAGCACCGAGAGCCAACGTGTCCACACGCTGCAGACCGGGGATAACGAACGTGCCCTTTCCTGACACGCTACGCGTCTGCCCGAATCCAGATACGATCATCAGCTTGTCCGGCGGGCACTTCCTCCAACAGGACTCGAACACGACGATCACCATGATCATGATTAGAAGCGGCCCGTTGATTACATCGACGTATGCAATCAGCGCATTAAAGAGGCCAAGCGAACCTTTGAGACAGAACAGCAGGCAATTAGCTAAAACCAGTTATTTTACATACCCATATATAGTAGCATGCGGACTCAAAAACTTCCGGGACTTTCAAAAGCAAGCGGAACGTTGACCTTTTCGTTGTTCTTTCTGCATTACGACTTGATTTACGGTGTTTCAGAAGCGGAGAAAAGAGATTCGTTAAACATATGCTTGGTGAATTACTACTTAGTCTACGGTGCTTCCGAAACTAATGGTGAGGTTAGAACCATTCTTCAAGTGGTGAACTACTGCTTGGATTACGGTACCTCTGAAACTACTCCCGCATCAAGGGTGAGGACGTCATCGGTGAACTACTGCTTGATTTACGGTACTTCCGAAACCTCCGCGTCGCTACCGCTCCTTGGCGCTCGGGTGAACTACTACTTAGTTTATGGTACCTCCGAAACTGAGCGTCAGCGTGTTGCCCATCGCCGCATGGTGAACTACTACCTGGATTACGGTATCTCCGAAACCTCCGCGTCGTCTACGGCTCCTTGGCATGAGGTGAACTACTGCTTGATTTACGGTGCCTCCGAAACCGACAGGATGGAAGCGTCCAAGGTCTGATTAGTGAACTACTACCTGGATTACCGTGCCTCCGAAACCAGCTCTTTGGCTTTGGCGGCGAGAAGGCGGTGAACTACCGCTTGAATTACGGTACTTTCCGAAACCTCGGCACAGGATCTTCTCGTGAGTCCCCTGGTGAACTACTGCTTGATTTACCGTACCTCCGAAACCAAAACTCACGTTTTGTTTTGATGCAATATGGTGAACTACTACCTGGATTACCGTACCTCCGAAACCTATGGACGACGTTCGAGGCCATAGCATCGGGTGAATTACTACTTAGTCTACGGTACCTCCGAAACCCTCGACCCAGCACGATCTTGTGAAGGCCCAGTGAACTACTGCTTGGTTTGCGGTACCTCTGAAACGCGGAGCGTAGCGTAGACACGAAATGAGAAGGTGAACTACTACTTGATTTACGGTATCTCCGAAACAAAGATTAGCACTCAGGCGTCCACACCGACGGTGAACTACTGCTTAATTTACGGTACCTCCGAAACGTATCGAAGCGTACATATCTGTGTCGACAAGGTGAACTACTACCTGGATTACCGTACCTCCGAAACCAAGCAGTAGTTTTGTGCCTATTAAATTAGGTCTTAACTAATTACAAATAAAAGAAAATCCTGTTCTCAACAGGAAAAATGGTGAATATCACTATGCAAATCAAGCTGAATAAAATCTCTCAAATACCAGCCGAGATTTTCAAAAAAACTCGGCAAAAATCACCGTTTTGAGCCTATTTTCTGGGAGATTTTTAAAAATCTCCTGATGCGCTGTGCACATTTCTCCGTGCTTTTAATGCGCATGAAGCCAATCAATTTTATCTTTTCAAAGAGCATGTACATAGTATCAGAGTATCAAAGTACTTCAAGACACCAATTTGAACAGTATTTCAACTTTGTCAAACAGCTGACACTCCCCGTAGTTGAAACCAGGGGTTTTACGAAGGTTTTGATAATCAGTCAGGAAAACACCGTGAGCATCAAGAAGAATCGTGTCGTATCCATCGAGGCGGAGTTTTGCCGGTTGTTCAGATGTCTGATTCTGCACAACCATGTCCCCCGCCTCGTACCTCATCTTCCGCGCATGCTCGATATACGCCGTTTTACCAAATCTTCGTTTTCACCTCATAAAGACCGGCCGGCGTAGTATCAATAAAACAAGCCTTTGACTTCGGATCATTCAGCACCTTGTTAAAGGTGAACACCAGGCTTCCGCCAAACGTGTTGCCGCCGAGAATCTTGGTGTCCGACATATTCCGAAGTCCGCTTGCCTGTTCCATTACCTGAATTTCAGCCTCTGCAATCTTGTAAACGATAGCCGGGAATTCGGATTCACTCGTTGCCGCAAGGATGTCCTTCGGATGCTTTAGCGAGCCAAGCTTCAGCTGAACCGTCAGTTTCGGGTAATTGACCGGAAGTTTCTCGAGGAGCAGATCCCAAAATCCAACCAAAGACTCTGCGGCTTTCTCAAAATCAATCTTTGCGGATGCTCCGGCATTTCCTGCCGCTGCAATCGTCTTAACTCCCTTCAGCAGGTACACCTCATCAATCGCCAATGGCATCTGGCGCACCGGATACACCTGCTTCTCACCGGCGATCCGGAAGCGCTCGCCATAAAGCTCGATCATCGTGTTCTTAAGAACACGGGCACGAACGATGCGAACGAATTTCTCTTTTGCCGTTTTCGCCAAACCGCGAGCATACATCTCAAGCATAGCGTTGTAAGTATCCGGATCAGATTTCGATGCGATCGCAGCCGGTACCACACCGAAACGAAGCTGTTTCACCTTTTTCTTCATCACTTCATAGACAAAGAAATTGGCAAACGTCTGAGAGCTGTACCCACCATAAATTTCTGACGGACGGTCTGACTTCGTGGCAATCAGTTTCGACTTCTCCCTTGGAGAGTAAATCGTCTGTTTCCAAAAGGCGCCGCCGTCTTCAAAGGCGGCATATGTGACACGAAGGTTCTTCCATCCACATGCACGATAGATGCGCTCCACCTCTTCATCCTTGTTCCAGTAAACCTCACCTGTGTCCTTGTCGACACGGTCAAAGAAGAAACCGCCGGCAAAGAAATCAAGTTGTGACTTCGGAGCCTTCTTGTTCTCCTCATCAACCAGCTTGATTTTGCGCATGTACTGCTCATACTTAACGCGATTATGGACGAGCGCTGGCTTCGCAAGTTCCATATAGCGCCCGACCTCGGCTGCAAGCAGAGCGTCGTGTGCGTGATAGAACTGGTTCGCTTTAAGGCTTTTCGGAATTCCGATCCGGCTGCGTACGGCACCGATAACCCCAGCCTTAACGGGAATGACAACCGTTCCCGGATACTTTGCCGCAATCGCAGCCGTAAACAGTTTTGCCTCCCAGCTGTTTTCCGTGAACTGCCTTCCGATGATCGATTTCAGCATGCCTTCGGAAACCTCAGTACGGTTCAGCGCGTTGAGCTTTCGCTCGGACATAAGTCCGGCGTTACGAAGCATCCTCCAAAATGGCAGCATCTTCCGCTGCACCGCTGGAGACACGAGCAGCGTTTCACTCTTATAACGACTGGCCTCTGCATAAACAAGCACCTTGTTATCCAGTGACTCGTCTTTACGGTAAGCAAGCGGTACAACATGGTCGACATAGTAATCATTCGATGCAATCCGAGTGATGTCGATCGGCTTTCCCGTATAAAGGCATTTTCCTGCCTGATGGAAATACAGGTAGATGCGCTCGTTAATCTCCTTCTCATCGAACATGCCAAGCTCACGAAGCAGCTTCGCCGCACCAAGGTCCGCCGCTGCATCCGCATCCAATGCCTTGAGTGCCTGCTTGATCTTATCGCAGCGCTTGGCGGTTCGCTTACCCTTTCGGCTATTCGAGGCGGTTCGCGTCACCTTCAGATAAATGCGATCCGGAGCCTTACCGGCAACAGAAACGATGTCATCCAACACCTTCATCGCCTGACTCACGCCTCGACGAAGTGCCGGCGAACCGGGAAGTGCGTTCAAATCAAAACCTTCTGCCGTCTGCATATGCGAATCGTTAAGCCTCTTGATTTCCATTTTGAAACCAAGAACATCGTCATTCAGAATCTGCATCAGGTTCATAGATGAACCACGATAGCGACCATAAGGCCTGCCCTGCTCAAGGACATCCATGACGCACATATCGCCAGAAGCCGTATCTGCCCAGATGCCGGTCAGCAGTCTCTCAGACAGCTTTCCCCAACCGGAAAGGCGCTTATGGCAGAAATCGTCAACCGCCTTTTCCGTGAGCAGGTCGCCATAGGTTTTCAGAATCTTTCGGCGCAGGATATCGCGATCCTCAAACACTGTATTCCACAGAACCAGGTCCTCCGCCATGCTCATGTCGGAAGCACTGAGCGCTTTCACGTCGAAGAGCCTGCAGAAATATGCATAATTGGACCGCTTGGAAGACATGGCTTTCGGATTCGACGTACCACGAACATGAGGATGTGCGATAAAGAAGTCTCGCTGCAGTACGGACTCGATGCGTTTCACCGTCATCGTCTTTCCATCCGAAGCAGCATCATAGATAGCCCTCCGCATTCCCGCATCGAATGGCATCCAGGAATCTCCATCCTCTGTAAAGCTGAGGCTCGCAAGCTCATTAAAGAAACAATATTTCTCATACAATAGAGAATTCTTCGCCAAAACATCCTCGCCGTCGAGATAGGAGCACTCTCCCGTCATGCGGCGGATGAAAAGCTCGGCTGTCGTGTCGATATCAATATGATCCTCATAATTCCAGGGAGACACAAATGCGTCCTCATGACCAGCAAGACGTTTCACCCATGCAAAACGCGTGCCGTTTTCGCCGGCTTTACCATGATCCGTACTGTCAAGAGGACCGACATAATAGGGAATTCGAGAAGTCAGAACCTTCAGAATATGCTCGCGAGCATCAATGAGCCAAGGATAGAAACGCCCCTGGTTGTCGATGATCCGATTTACAACCTCGGCGTGCAACTGATAGGGAATCGCAGCATTGTCGACCGTATGAATACGGCGCAGGAAAGCATGATTTGCAAATGCCTCCATCATCGTCTTGTATTGCGAATCGTCCACGGCATCGGTATCTTTGAACAGGAGCTCAACACGCTTGGCAAACTCCTCATAACCGAGAACATTCAGGTTGTAGGCGGTATAGCCCATATTGTTTTTCGGGCTATCCTGCTTCTTCACCTGAACCTTGTCGTAGCGGTACCCGTCCTCACGCTTCGGACCGCCAAAGAACCGAACGTAATCTTTAAAGCCGTCCTCGTCAACATTACCGTTTGCATCCTGCTTCGCGACATACTTGAGTGCAAGATCTTTAAGCATGCGAAGCTGCTTCCCATACACGTCATGCTGGGCAACCTGATTGTGCGAAAGGCTTTTGCCAGGTGCATAAGAAAGCATTCCCTGAAGCTTCCAGGAAGTGTAGAGCGCCTGCGCTGCCATCAGAACAGGAACGAGGGAATCCGGACAGGAATCCGCCAAGAACTCCTCCAACGCATCGCCATCGGAAATCGATACTTTAGGAAGCTTCTCAGCATCGGGAACAAGCACCGTCAGATCTGCCTTATAGCCGGCGACAAGATCTGCAATGACTTTAATTTGAGCCTTCTCCGTTTTCTTCTGAATATCATCACCCGACACGCACATGGCAGATGCGAATTGCTTCTGCAGCTCACGCGCCGTTACATTTCCATTGATGTCAAGAGCTTCCAGTGACAGCTCGATTCGCTCGTCAAGGGTGTCCTCAAAATAGGACACAAGAACTTCCGCGTAGTTTGCAACCTGCGTATCGATATCAGAGTTCGTAGACGAAACATTTTGGTTTTCGAGCAGAAAATGACCGCGCCGGACAACATGATTCGCAACGGCCTCGAAAATCAGACGTGGATCCATTGCACTATCTGCTTCCATAAGGGCGACGTCCAGATGGGCAAGCGTCGGGAACGAATGGAACAGACGACTATAGCTGAATCCGATCGGGTCGCTCTCGAACCGAATTTTTCCAAGCTTGTAGGACATCCGGCGTCGGATAAAGAAATCCGGATCAATAGAGGAAATCACCGGTGCGAAAACGCGCTCCATCTCATGTTCACGTCCACGACGGCGCTGGATTCCACGGCGGGAAGTTCGCGGCATACGCGCCTCAGCTGCATGCTGACCTTCCTTGAAAACACGGGTTCCCATAACCGGTTGCTTTCCATGGTACAAAACATTCCCGTTCGGATCCGTTGCAACGAATCCATGTGCCGTCGAACTTAACTCGAACCCGATGGAATAAGGCCCACTCATCTGCTTCAACTTTTTCATAGCGTATTTCCTTTCCCACACATAGGCGGTATACGGCTTTCTTTTTTGTAGTGTCATTATACCACAGTACCAAAATATTCCAGTTGTGATTGATGATTCTCTACCGTTCAAAAAATTGCTTCCAAAAATTTCTTCAGAAACTTTCAATTCCCGCGTCCCATGCTCTCCTGCTGTGCTATATTGGTCGTGGTGAATTACCGCTTGGTTTACGGTATGTGTAAGTCGAAATACGGCTTCAAAGCCACAAACTGCCCTTTGGGGCGCCCCGTATGGGGCATTTTTTTTGGCGATTTTTACTGAAGAAGAATGGTTTCTCATAGAAAAGGGGTTGCTGGAATATTTCCAGCAACCCCTTTATAGAACATTTTGATTCAAACTGTCATATTTGAATACCAAGGCTTTTCGCAAGCGCTTGCGAATCACCCTGTCGAGACCAATATCCTCGAATAGCTTTCGGAACGCCAAAATCCAAGCGTTCAGCATCATAGTAATGCTTTCGGCATCCATATCACCTTACCTACAACGGTCTTCTTCCGGAATAATCTTGTTCAGCGTATTTTCAAATACTTTGGATCCTCTTTTTACCGCTTCTGCCTTCTCGCTAAGTGGAAGACCTTTCTTGTGAATCATCTTAACGGAATCAAGAAGCATCGGTATTTTGGTTGTTGCTTGGATCTCGTTGAATTTCTCTTCCATCGCTTTGCAAAGCGCATGCTCATCCACGATAGGAATCCGTAGCAATTCCCTTACTTTCTCTGTAATATAGTGGTTCAGCGCTCCAAGCCGATCCTGTGGAAGCGGATATGTTGGATGATTCTGGAACTCAAAGCCGATCATCCTGCGCAAAAGCTCATGCTGCTCCGTTCCCATAACAATTCCAGCCATATCATCAAAGGCGATATTCGCTGTTGCAGGTAGGTAATATCGATTTGAACGATCAAGGAAATCCGCATAGTCTGTCTCATCATCTTGCGCAAACAAGGACAGATTGTGGTCAAACAACGGGGCTAATCCCAACAGCCGTCCTGTTCTGTTTTCCCGTAAGATACCAAAATTTCCGCCGTGACGATCCCGATTGCAGATCAAGGCATCAAAAACAACCATTGTCCTGTATTTCGATGCCATCTTTGGATCAAGCTCATTTAAGATCGATAACGCTGTCGGGAAACTCGCATCACCAGCAGCAACGAAAAATGGAACAAAAGAAATTTTTTTGTCATTCATAAGTCCGCAGACAGACGCAAGTTTCCCTTTCCACATCTCTAAATCGTAGGAAACATGATCTATTCCCATCCGTTTTGCGACTTGTGCTGCAAAGTATTCAGAATAAGGTTCTTTGCCAAGATTTCTGGCACCGCTCGTACCTGTTTTGAACAACAGCAGCCTATCGTTAATCCGTCGAACTGCTTTCGGAAATTGCCCTCCCAGTGTCCACTCACTTGAAACGCCTGCTTTATGCTTTTGTGAGGGCGTGTACCCGGTATAAGCTACAAGTCCCAATACTTCATCAAAGCGATTGTCGAACAAATTGATTTCATCAAAGGTAACATCTGATTTCCCATCATCAAGCCAATACGAATCGTTAATGGAAAGCCCTTTGGATACATCAAGAATTCCAAGGATATCATTCCTTGTCAATCCTGCCGTACTAAGAATCTGCTCTACAAATGCCCTGTTTTTCGGAATGGTTCTACCTTCCATCCAACTCGCAAGGCTTTTTTCATCTTGATCTACAATTAAATTCAATGGAAGCAAATGCGCATTTGCCGAATCGATATCCGTAATCTCCAGTTTCAAACTACCGAATGCGTCATAGGCAGCTTCGAATCTCATGAGGCTCTGATCATAGATCTTCAGTTCATAGCTTTTAGTCTCTCTCGTCATGCTGCTCCTCCCTTTTCTTTTCAATATCTACTATTATAGCATAATACTATCGTCCTATGCAGCTTATAATTTACCGAAACGGTTGTAAAACCATTGGTTTTAGCAATGGTAAGGACCAATCCGCTAAAATGAACTCGGTGAACTGTAATATCCAAAAGAAAGGAAAGTACCATGCCAAAGAGTATCGAAGACATCGATCGCCAAATCGCCGCCCTGAAGGAACAGAAAAAACGGCAGCAAGCGCAAATCGCCCAGAAAAAGCGTGAAGGTCTTCGCTCCTGTAAAGAGCTTATCGGTGAAGAGGTTGTCAATGCGTTCGATAACTGGACCAGTATCGACCTTGATCTTTTTGCCATGTATATTTCCGAGCATGCAGACGAAATCGTAACCTCCTGCTCGACTTCTGAAACGGATCTGGATGATGCTTTGAAGCGCAACAAACAGTTCGCCAAGAAGCATAAGAAGACGCATAAGAAGACGAACGATCGAGACGAACCCGAGTCGGATAGCGATTCGTCTGAACAGGACGATACACAGGTTGATTCCTATGCGGTGCCCTACGGCGCCTATTGATCCGCTCCCCTGCTCGCTGACTGACAGAATCTAAAAGGAAAACGCAATGAATCCCAATTTCAACCGACGCCAATTCATCGGTCTCGCCGTCTGCGTTGCCGTTAATACAGCACTTCCCGGATGCAAGAAAAAAGAACCCGAGTGGACCGCGGCGAAAGACGATAAACTCAAACCCCTGGCCTTTGAAATCTCAGAGGGCAAGGCGACTCCCCTTTCCGGATCCGGCTGGAAACGATGCGACGATTACATTCATCTCCAGCTTTCCGGCAGCTCCATCCCGGATCGCAAGATTGCGAAAGTGAAACAAAAAAAGGGAACGCTCATCGTCTATGTCGATAATGGCAACAGTGAAGTTCAGTCGATGGATCTCGTACTTACCCAATATAAGATCACTGGCGGGGATATTTCCCAGATCGTCAATCTCGTCCTCGACGAGAATGGAACCAGGACTGAAGTTTTCAATGCAGACAGCACCGGCAGTCTGGATCGCTGATCTAAACCGACAATATATAGACATGAAAAAGGGGAGATCCACGTCTCCCCTTTTTCGTTTGCTTCACAAGTTCAGGTCGATATCGAAGCAATAACGATTATAAACGCTTTTGCTATTTCGTAAAGAACTCATAGCAGAAGGACAAAATAATCGCGGAAGCAACGGCGACTGCAATCCAGATCGCGATGTTCACCATCACTTCCGGTTTTGTGATACGCATGAAACGCTTCGCTCTCGCATTGGCAGCCTGTTCAAGCTTTTCGATTGACTTAGCGCTTTTCTTCGCGACTTCATTGATCGCTTTCGTTCCCGCCTGTACGGTTTCCTCTACAGCTTGCGTCGCACCGTCAGTCACAGCTTTCGTCACGGTCTCAGCATACTTATCACCCTGCTCGAAACTGGCAACCATTTTACTGAGACTGTTTTGAGCGCGACGTGTGGCGCTCGCCTCTCGCTTCATATCGCTTTGGATTGATTTCATCTCGTCGAGAATCAAATCCGTACGTTGTTTGAAATCTGTTGCAGTAGAAGACAGTGAGTCCTTAACCTCCTTCCGGAACGCATCGTTCTCGGCTTTCTGATCTTCAATGAACTTTTCCATGAATCCGATAAGCTCACCGTAAGATTCCGGAGTGTCTTTATCACTTAGAAACGGGGTCTGACTTTTTGGAATAACTGCCTGCTCCTGTTGATCGCTCTCGTCGGGGTCGATCTCTTCCTCGAACGCCGAACCACCCTCCTCCTCTTCCATCTCGTGATCCATATCCTCATCGGTCTTCACGTTTTCAAACATATCGTCTTCACCAGATGTATTCTCGTCGATGTCCAGCATGCCCTGTCCTTCCTGATTCTTAATGGATTTCCTCGCACCGCCAATTGGTTTCGACATAAGCATCTACCTCCTGTTCCAATTTAACATTTTATTTAGTGCTCGACATTCCTATCGCTCTGTTCGCGAGTGCGACCGCTTTCGATAACCGGATGCTGAACAGAGTGCGTTCCCGCCTGGCCGGCAGCTCGAACATTGTCCTCACCATAGTCGGGCACGGCACTGGCATAACGGTTGCGAATCTCTTTTGCGTAACCGCGACGCGCAAGCAGCTCATCGCGTACAGCAGGATCTTCGAGCAGGTCTTCGTCACACTTCGGGGCAACGAATTTAGGGAATGCGTTATAGGACACACCCTTGCTCGCCTTTGCCTGCTCAACCCACGCCGAGTAAGCTTTCTTAAGTCGTTGGATATAAACATCTCGACGCTGTTCGTATGTCATCGGTTTCTCGCTTTCCGTAGTTCCTGTTTCAAAAACCGTCTGCAGTGATTTCAACGCGAAGCGCCCGTCAAGACGAGTCAAGTTGAAGGTACATTTTGGATTACCGGCCTCTTTGATATCGAGATCTGTCGCATAGACTCGATTGTTCTTGATGAAAATATCTACACCCCATGAGGCAAGTAATTTTTTGAACTGCTCCATATTCTTCGGATGACCTTCGTTGATTGCAAGATGGATCAACTCGCGCAGATTGTTTTTATAACTGTACTCTCCCCGATCGACAATCTCCTTTTCGATATCGCGCGGCTGTCGATCTCGAATCTTTGAATTTTTCTTACCCTTTTCAAGTTGAGTAAGATTCCAGTCCTCGTCCATTTCACGAACCCATGAAGCGCGTTTATGTTTCGCCTGCGCTCCCGTTCCCTCCCAAAGACGTTTACCCGTTAGAAGATCCGTGCGGTTGATCGCCATATGGACCGCGAACCGTTTTCCCTCCTTATCGCTTTCCTCATGCAACGCTAGAATCACTTGTTGATGCGGATAGTGCTTCGCAAGCCATTGCTCCGCGTAGGCCATACATGCATCGGGGGTCATCTTGCCTCCGTTGCAGCTGCACTCCTCGGGCAGAAACGCAAGAACCTGATGATACATAATCGTGTTCTTCGCGCCGGCTCGTGCCGGTTTATCATGACCAAAAGATTTTCGCGTCCGCGCCATTTTTGCGTACCAATATTTGTTATATGGAAGATTCCAGCCGCCACGTGCAAGCGCATCTTTTCCGTTGATGTATTTACGGACGTTTTTCGCGTGCCGCGACGAGCTGACTGCTTTCTGTTTAATGACTGTCAATCTCTTCTGCCATCTCCTTTCGATTTTAAGCAGTAGTTATAACTGAACGTTCTCAGATATATAAAATCATTCCTTTCTTTTTTCAGAAGCCATTTTTAAAATTGCGAAACTGATCTAGCTGCGTTCCGTCTTAAAGATTTCTGTTGTCTGGTTCATCTGCCAGATAGTCGTGGGGAACATAGTCAACGTGATAACGCTTTTCAAGTTCCTCGATAAACCGGTCGACCTTTCGGGCGTTTTGGTAAACCTTTTCAAGCGTTCGGAAAACAGCTTTCTCATTGTACGCGGGAAGCCCTTGGGCGTTCACGAAGTACATAAGCTGATTGAGGTTCGTTCCTTCCTTCAATAACTCGTGATGAAGCTTTTCAACTTCAGCGATATCGAAATTGAATGATTCGATCTTTCCGTAAATTGCGCTGCGGCGAACCAGTTCGCTTACAGAAATGCCGAGCGTCGCTGCACGTTGCTCAATTGCCTTTTTTTCTGGAGCAGTGAGCATTACTTGGAACGGAATACTCCTTTTTTCAGAAATGGGCTCGCCACGTTCATCAGTTTCACGCGATGCTTGTGCTCTTCTGTAATTCTCCTGTTGCTTATGGAGGGCCTTTTTCTTCCGATCAAGAACTTGCATTTCGTCATCGAGATCATCGAGTGAGATTTCCCGATGAATCAACACAGATCGAATCAACTCTGCTTCCGTACAGCCGGCTTGTTCACAAAGTTGTTGATAGATCTCCTTCTCTTCAGGAGAAACACGAGCCTTTACGAATTCATTTCGTGCCATTTTTCTCCTTTCTTCGGAGCGGCCTCCGGAAAAGTAAGCTAGAAATTGAGGATTGGCATCCGTCTCCTCTTGCTATGGTTGCCCAATTTCTTAGAAAGAGTGAAACCAACACGCAAAAAGCGTGCTGCAGTTCACTCTTTCCCTTTTCTCCGTGACAGGAGAAAAGCAAGATTCGTAAATCATGATAACAGGGACCACGGGCCCGGTTATCATGATTTACGTACATCTTGCAATCTCCGGAACGGTGATTGGGCGGAACGCAGTGTAGACGTGGAATGAGAGGCCTCATTCCAAGCGAGAGGCCTCGCGGCGTTGTAACTGCGTGAAGACCGTGAGCGAAAGCGAACTTTTAACGCGAGGGATGCCGAGTGTTAAGAGTTCGCTGTAGCGAGAGCGAAGCGGTACTGCGAATGCGAGGGATGCCGAGTATTTGAAGTACCGCGCAGCGGGCTCCGGGCAAGGCCTGGAGCGAATCGGTGAGAGGCCTCACCGATCGCGGAAGGTTTTGGCCGGAGCATCCGGCATCGCCGGATCTTTTCGTGATGGCTTCTGCTGAGATAGACAGCTTTCGACATTTCAATGACGCGAAGAGTCTTTAGTGAGACTCGTAGCGTTGTTGGACTGTCGAAAGGTGACGCGATTTGAGTAGCGATACGATCAACGAATAGATTTTCAAACGCCGCCTGCGGCGTCGATTTATCGCGCCCGTTGGGCGCTATGATATTGAATTCATCACATTTGAATTGCAAGATGTCTTTAAGTATGTTTTGGAAACTTTTCAACACAGTTTCCGGTTTTCGATAATTTCAATGGCGCGGAGAATCCGAAGGGAGTAATTCGTAGCGCTGTTGAATTTGTCGAAAACCGGCCGCTCCATTTTTGTCATCAAAGCAAGCAAATCAAAAAACGAATTCGGCTTCGCGATCTTCTACTGAATCCCTTTTCAAGACTCGCTATACTTTACGGCACTATCGATAAAGATATTTCTTAGATAGTAAGCAACTAAAACATAAAGTGAAATCAGCTATTACCAAGAAATCGTTTTGATCGTCACATTGGAAAATCTCGATTAAAAAGGGCTCCTCATTCGAGAAGCCCTAAACAGTTTTGATGTCCGATGCACTTGGACCCAGGCATCAATTTTAAATCTAACGGCATACCCTAACTAAGATATTCAAGCAAAGCTTCCGCCTGACGAATACCAAGTCCGCCAAGACGACGATTGCCTGGGATGTCCACGTCGTGCATAATCTTATCCGCCTTCGCGCCACCAATGCCGGGAATGGCCTGAAGGAATTCCTTAACCTTCATTTTACTGACGAGCGGATCGTCCTTACGAGTCTTAAGAATAGAAGCCGGATCAGTTTTGCCGGACTTAATGTTCTCCTTAAGCTCTTTACGCGCTTTGCGTACCTGCGCTGCCTTCTCAAGCGCCTTTGCACGCTGCTCAGGTGTGACATTCGGAAGTGCCATGATATCTCCTTCTTTCAAACTGTTTTTAATTCTTTTGCAAACCAAGATCGATTACATACGGCGCAACTCGAAATCCGCCGCTCTTGCTCGGATCCTTTGATTCCTCGTTGTGCTTGAAGAGAATGCAAATATGATTCTTCAGATCACGTCCCCAGAGCTGCATAACATCCTTACCACGTCGACCGTCAGTACGCTCGCTTCGAATCGTCTCATCCGAATCTCCGCCAAGTTGACGGAACGTGATGACATAGCGCTTTGAAGACTCTTCAAGTACGACGCTAAGCACTTTGACGGTAATCTTAATAGAAGACTGCACGAGCATCGCAAGGGATTTCTCGCCTTTGGCGCGAGAAATCTTTAAAACCTCGGATGCAAGCTCGCACTCGCTGACCTTCTTTCCTGAAAGCATAAGCGAAAGATACGCAAGCTCGACATTGCGCCTCTTCTCGTTTTCCTCCATTAGTTCATCCTTTCTGTTATTAGATTTCGCAAGCGCTTGCGAAAATTAAACCTGATGATCGCTGAGACAGCTCAAAATAAATAAAGAACTCTTCCAAATAGTTCCTGCTTTAATTTTTGCAAGAAGCCCCAACATAAATAGACTGAATTCGGAAGTCATTACATCACTTTCTGATTCAGAAAAACGCCAGACATGGATCGTTGCGTCCGGTTCAATCGACCAGTCTTTCAAAACATCTTGAAAGATAACGCCTCCGCGCTGCACGGTCAGATCGATTTCATGTTTTGTGACATGAAGCAATTCAAGATTGTCCGCACCATAAGTTATTCCGCTGTTGAAATAAATTTCAAACTTTGGATCATAAAGCTCGAACCCGCCATCGCTTATGTTGCAAAGGAAATCGATAACAGTTTCTGGATCAAGCACTGTATCAGACTTCATTCCGATGCGAATCGTATCCAGAATGTAGTCCTCAATCTCTTGTTTTCTAACTCGCGTCAAAGGACGTTCAAACGGCGATGCGCAATACGGGCAGAAATTCGGAACCGATGCAGATGGACTATTACTCTGACAATCCGCATCGGTTCCGAATTCCGTTATCCGATACGACCTACCGCAAATGGAACAAGTAATCAATCCACAGTTATTATTTTGTGCCAAATTGTAGGCGCTTAGCTTTTGCACCCTTCATCCACTCCCCTCTTTTTTCAACAGAATCGTCAGGACATCTTCTTCCTACCCGACTTCTAAATCTCCTTGCCGCAATCCGGGCAGAACTGCGCACCGACAGGAAGAATAGCGCCGCAATGCGGGCAAGGAACAAGATCCTCCCAATTCTTCATGTCCCTATAAAGAGCAACCAGCACAACGTTATTCATACTTTCGTTCGTCTCCATGCAGTGACGCTTCAAGAGACAATGAATATTCGCAGGCAGGCGAAGGTTGTAGCCGATCACGTCTGCATTCTTGTCGTATTTCGCACGACGAGGGTTATCTCCCTTTGCGAGAGAGTAGATCGCCGGCACAGAGGTGCTGCACGCATCGGCAACAGACTCGGCGGCAACCTCCTTGCGGATATCAGCAGCCATGTCGAATGCGTCGGAAGTTTTCTTGCTCTTAGCCATTCTAGTAATCCTCTCCTTCAAGATACTCATTTACAAAGTCAGTAAAGTCCGCAACCGCGTTGCAGTTCGGATCGTAATCGAAAATCGAAACGTTAGCAGACTGCGCTTTATTTACAGCCTCGCACTTTCGAATAATCGTGTGGAACATCTTTGTGTTAGCGGCACGTGCGATCGATGGAAGCTCATTAACCACACCGCGCGAAAGACTCGTGCGGCCATCAAACATGTTGACGACAATACCGGCAATGCGGAGATTCGGATTCAGACGCTTGTTGCGGCGAACCGAGTTGACGCATTTCTGGATATTGGTAAATCCTTTTAGGGATGAACGGTTCGGGATTACCGGAACGATCAGCTCATCCGCGGCAACCATCGCATTGCGCGTCACCAATCCAAGTGACGGCGGGCAATCAATGATTGCGTAATCATAGTCATCATCGATACCCTCCATTGCATCGGCAAGCATCGTAAGGCGCGTATCCAGTTTCGCCATATCGCTTTCGGCATTCGAAACAAGGACATCGCCGGGAATAATATCGCCACCGTCGAAATGTTTGATTCCGTCTTTCGCCGTGTAATCGAACGAAGTGAGAAGATCGTAAACCGTCACTTCATCCGTCGTATCAATTTTTGCCTGTTGCGTTGCGTTCATCTGCTGATCAAGATCAACGAGCAGCGTGCGCTTGCCCTTACGATGCAGCCCCTCTGCAATCGCCATGGACAGTGCGGTCTTGCCGACACCTCCCTTATGATTACAAATCGCAATCGTCTTCATTTTCCTCTCCCAACTTTCCTTTCCCATCAAGATCAAAATTTGATTTCGTTGCAGCCTTTTCCATCTCTGAAAGCAGATCGCCATCGTGCGCCGACTTGCATAAAGCTGCACAAAATACCATTAAAAACGTTCCGAGAATCATCGAAGCGATAATAAGAACGCCTGTTTCGAAATGAACGAGACTGTGTAGCACAAGGCCAATCAACACCATTCCCGGAATACCTAGAACAATCCAGATCAGATATTCTTTCAGCTGGTTCACAGGTTGATCCCTCCTTTCACAATACGATAATACCAACATGCTTATACTATGATGACAACATAGTACTTGTGTTCACAAAACAATCCCATTGCCAATCATTCAGCAATAAACCTGTTTAATTGAATTGAAGTTGGTATAATCAATGTGATGAGAGGGTGGCGGCGCTTTCCTTTTTTGTTCTTGCGTCGGTTGCAAGTTTTTCCTTTCGCCACCCTCTCTCCTTTATCTATTACGCGTTATTTACGCGCAATGCAAAGGATTAGAACGGGATATCCTCATCATAGACGTCCATCACCGCAGGGACATCCGGAACAACAGGAACCTGCTGAGCCGGAGTCGCCGGCCTGTTAGCGGAAGCATTCTGAGACTGGTTCCCCTGGCTCATGAAGTCGATTGTATCTACGACAACGGTAAGGCGAGAACGCTTCTGGCCGTCCTTCGTCTCCCACTGATTGAAGCGAAGCTTGCCGTCAATGCTGACCTTCATGCCCTTTCGAACGATACGGCCCACAGCCTCGGCACGCGTGCCGAACATGGTGCACTCGACGAAGTTCGGATAGTCCTCCCACTGGTTGGTCTCGCGATTGAGTCGGCGATCGTTGACAGCAATACCGAAAGAGAGAACCTGCGTCCCCTTCGGAGTCATGCGAAGCTCCGGATCGCGCGTAAGATGACCGGAAATGTTGACGCGGTTGATAGACATGCTCGAGGTCCTTTCTCCTCTTGGTTATTGACTGATACTAAGATACCACAACACATCAGTATTACGCGTGGAAATGACGAATTTTTTAAAGAAAAATAGGCAGAAAGAGCTGTTTATACTCCTTCCACCTATTTTCAGTTGGCGTAATGCGTCGTCATTCTGCTATTTAATTTTCCACCGATAGCGGAATTGCCTATCCGCCTTTCTTCTCAATTTACTGCGCCTACCGAGCATTAAAGTTATTATTTATCTCATCTAGACTGACTCTTCTACTCACAGTATCTCTCTTCTTTTCGAGCGACATCTGATGGGACCGATCTTCTCTCTGTACTGCACTCTCCCATGTCTTACATGTCTCCCGACGTAAAAAACCGATCAGCGGTTTCAGGTCACCCGTCATGTCGAAACCGTCCAGCGCCGCATAATAGTCTTTCCGGTCTTCATCAAAGATTACGATCGGCGGATGGTTGTGCAACAGCAGATAGTAATTCATCATCGCTCTGCCAGTCCTGCCGTTCCCATCTGCAAAAGCATGAACACCCTCAAACCTCGCGTGCCAAAACGCAGCTGCCACCAGAGGATTTTCATCTCCAAACTCGGAAACCTCATCAAGGTCCTGCTGAAGGTCATCCTCGAGCTCATCTACAGGAGCGGCAACATCGTGCATGCCGACTCCCCATAAATCGTTTTTCTTGAATTCCCCCGGTCTTTCCCCAAGTTCCCAACGCCGCTCGTCGTAAGTGCCTTTTGTCAGTTCAAACTGCATCTCCCGAATGGAATCGAGCGAGATAGGTTTACGCTCGTCGAACCATCGGTACATCAGCTCACTTGCGTCTTTCAGATTTTTAATCTCGTAAAGCGTCCGCAGGTCTCCTGTGTAACCGCATACACGGCCATTCTTAAAAATCTCGTGCGTATCATGGTAAGTGATTTCTCTATTCTCGATTTTCCCTGAGTTGTAAGAGAATAATATTGCAAAATTTTCCAGGTGCGCTGCCAACTCAAGCGACGTAGCGATACTGTAACTGCGCCACAATTCCATAGTGCGATCGTATTGTCTATCTGAATTCATAAAGTCCTGCCTCTTCTTTTCAATTCGATATTTAGGGAATTCTCCCTTTTTATATTATACCATAATACTAACATATTGCATCATGTAATCTACGAAGCGCTATCAAGTCGTCAGGCGAGTCGACGGCGAGACGATTTGCAGGACGCATGGCGATGCGCTTTCTATGCGGCGTGCAAGCACGCCTATGATCCGCTCCCTATGGTCGCTGATAGATTTTCTATACAGTGCTTCTTTTTAAACAGACCGTCAGGCCGTCGCTATAGAGCGTCTTGAATCCCGATTCCTTCAAATCTTGAATACCGACATCATTGATGCCGTAATTCAGTACAGCGTAATCCATTCCGTAGTCATCGCAAATGGCCGATAGGTTTCCAGAAGAAAGTGCCTTTCCTGCCTCGGCAAGCACATTCTTCTGCCCATTCTGCCCATTGAACACCTCAATTCTGGTATCAAGATACGGCTTGAACCCGTTTAGCTCCGCTCGGCATCCTGGGTCGATGTCCGTCAAGACTGCCGTCCCCGATACGGCGCCATCCTCTCTCATTGCCTGAAACGCCCTTTCAAGCGAGATGGACTTTTGATCGGTCGCAGACAGCGTGCTATAAAACAGAACCGCTCCAAACTCAAGTGCAACCACAGAGATTGAAAATAAGACTATCCTGCTTAACATCTTCGAGCTCACCTTGCATTTTGGCTCAAGCTTCCAGCACCACGTGCTGTAGACGATCATCAATATGCCAAGCAGCAAAAGTTCGTTTCGCCATGTCATCAGGGATAGAAAGAGCAGTCCTGAGATCATCATCGTCTCGAACGAAAATACCGTCTTTTTAAATCCCAAGCACTTGGCATGGAAGATCACCGGCATGACCGAGATGACAATGAGTATCACCGCCTCAACCGGAACGATGGAGAACATCGGTTTCAGTTCCGGCACGGCAACCGTGGCGACATCCGACGTGCCTATTGTCTTAAACGGAAGCGACAGCACGTCTAATCCGTATGGATTCAACATTGCGGAAGCGATCGTAAGTAAGATCGTCACAGCCAATGCGGCCCGCGCATTCGAATCCAGCTTACTATCTAATAAAGCGGCAAGCGGCAACATGATTGCGCAGGGCCAAAGCGCACCGTGCAGATTGGCTATAAAAATCCCTAGGAACGGAAAACCAAACAGAAATCTAATATCGCGGCTTTCAATGTATTTCTCCATCAACTCCCAGGAAACAGCCAGGCACAGGATATCGAGCGCACGCGGTGCCGACCGAAGGCTATAAACGATTACCGCTCCGAATACGCATGAAACAGCACAGTGAAGAATGCGGTTTCCAGCTTTTGGAAAAGTTTGGTACCAAATGAAGAGAACCGCCACCATGTCCAACAGTGCAAAAAACAGCCGAACCGACATCTCTCCAAAAGTGTCATAGAGGACTGCAACTAAAATGCAGATAGGATATTGCTGGCAGATATAAGCCAATTCCGAATGAATCGTTAACGGATCGGTTGTCGGCAGATGGCCGTTGGCTATAATCCAACGACCTGCGGCAACCATATACTGCGTATCGGTTATGAACAGCTCTCCTTGTAGGGAGCGAATGCTCAAAACCACCAGTAAGGCCGTCGATAGAATACAGAAGGAGAGAGATCGAACAGGTGTATGTTGAGACTTAATGTTGAGACAAAACACAATTAACGTTCTCCTGAAATGGAAGGTGGAACCATGTATTCGAAGTGAAAACCCTTGTACTCCCAACCGCCCTCGATCGCACGCTGAAGATCGTACATACAACATTCATGCTCCCTCTCCAGCCAATCCTGCAAATCGGATAATGTATCGAATGTCTTCCCGGTCTCTCGACAGATTAAAGGCGTTTTCTTTAGCCTTTTCTTGAAATCCACGTCGTATCGCAAAAGCCTCCAAGTCAGACCGTCAAAAACGATTCCCTTCTTGCCTGAATTCAGCAAAGACTTATGGTCAAACCCGTGATAATTCGTTAGCTCAAGAACCGAATAATCGCACCTTCCCCGCTCATAGCAGATCACCGGCTGCATGTCCTTAATGCGCTCGCCGGACTTCAGTTTGATATTTTTATTCCAATCGTCTTTCCAAAACCACCGTTCACCCCTCCAGCGTGTCGTCTCGCTGGTCGGCTCGCTCTTCGCATCACAGATTGCAACGATCTTCTTCCAGTCGACGTAACGTGAGCCGAATTTCAGCGCGTCGTGCACATCTGCGTACTCGCGCATCGTTGTCAACTCGATAACCGGACGAGCGCACAGCCTTTTCTCCTCCATGTAGGCTTCTTTTCTCTCTTCAAGGTTCTCACCGTTTGCCCAATGCATATCAAAGGCAAGGCATCCATGCCGTATGGCATCTCCGACCTTCTGAACAATCTCTTTTCGCGTTGCCCAGTCATATCCATCGGACCATATTGCGGCACAGATCTCGTCATAACTGTGATAGATGGTGTCCGTCTCAAGACAAATCATCTGCACATTCAGATCTACAAGTCTTCCTACTTTCCCGTCCCAATCCCTCACATATGAAAATCTCTTATTCTGAGGCTTGACCTTGTTTTTCACATGGTCTAGAACCACCGACCTGCTTTTCCCGGCAGCCTTTGCCGCTGCACCCGTAGTCGGGAACATCTCCCCCGTTTCCAATATGACGATCCATCCGGCAAGCCCTCGAATCTCTGTCAGATCCATATCCGGCGAATACATCGACTCAAAACAATAGAACTGATTTTTGATCGCGACCCATTTGCCGTTCTGGGCCATATTGCACACATCCGACATCCAGCCCTGGGTGATCCCAAGCTCTTTTTCCGCTGCACTACAGCTCGTCCACTTCTTGCCATCGTCGATTCGAACAACCGATTTTGCCGTTCTGCGAACAGGAGTATCGAATGGAAACTCGGCTTCCTTCAACTCGGCAATCTGCTGCTCGGTCAGCTCTCCCGCGCGATAAAGGCGGCGAAGCTCATATTCCAGAGTCTTTTTCCGTTTGAGCTGGTCCTTTTTCCCGTCAGTCATCTGCTAAAGCCCCTTCCACAGCGCTATCTTCTCATCAATTGTCAGTTTCTCGGATCTTAATGCGAGCCGTCGTTCAAGGTTTTTTGCCAAATGCCTTGCGTCCTTCTCATGATCGATGACCTTGAAAGCTGAAGGCGGAATGAGTTCTTCCGGATCATTTTCTCCAGATAGCCGGGCGTAGCTTTCCGACATCATGCTTACGATCTGCTCAATTCCGATCATCTCGAAATTATCGACCAGATCGATAACCAGCGGTTCGAAGTTGCCTGCGGCGGTCAATGCACGCCCAAGCTGCTGATAGAAAATCGTCGGCGACGAGGTACGCCGTACCATAATGACGGCATCCACGCCCTTGATGTGAACCCCCTCGTTAAGCTGGTTGACGCAAAGCAAAAGCTTGATTGCGGTCTCATCATCGTCCTCTTTGAACCCATCGTATTCACTCGTCCCGAAAGGATTCGAGCTATGGACAACATAGGTATGAACGTTACCGTTTACTCGGGAAAACCACCGCGGGCACATCTTCTCGATTTCATTCAGCTCGAAGACATTTGGACAAAAAACAATCACTTTCTCTATTCCCTCAAAGTACTTTTGAAAAATGGCCGGAAGGTTCGCTGCCCTGCTCGCGCAATCTCTCAGCTCGTTAAAATCAGCCAGCAACTCTGCCCGCCTGCCTGCACTCTCTTCCTTTGCGATGCGCTCACCGAGGTCTTCAATGTATCCGTTGATGCTGTACCCGGCGGTTACATACGTCGGGACAGGCAGGATGCCGAGAACCCAGCAATCCGTCAACGACATATATGAGGCGATATGACCATCAAAAAGTTCATCGGACATATCTCGACCACTATCGCTGTATCGAATCGAAGTCGCGCTCAACCCGATCAAATTGGCGTCGGGATTGCATTCGATGACCCCTTCAACACCACGGGACCACTGCGGTGCCCCCGTATGATGGAACTCATCGAAAATAACCGTATCGGCATGAATATCAAGGTTCCCCTTTTGCGCTCGATGCATGGCAGTCTGATACGTCATGCGCTCGATGTTCTTGAATTCATAATTCGGCAGTTCACGCCTGATGGAAGCTTCCTGCTCCTGTTCGATATAGGTCGAGGGTGACATCCAGAGGATTCGCTCCTTCGGATGATCGAAGGCATAACGGTATGCTATAAACGCCTTGCCTGTCCCGGTAGGATGAATGATGCACGCACGCCTGGTCTCAGACAGCATATCCAGTAGTTTGCGATACGCCTTTTCGTTATGTGGATACAGTTCCAGTTCGTTCGGCATCTCAATCCCCTTCGTGCTCATGTAACCATGGTACTAGTATACCATAATGCTACGCAGAAACATAAAAGAAGGTACAATCTGGACAATTAACAGATTGCACCTTCTTGTGAAAGGGGGGTTATCGACGTGGAGTCCCTGCGGTATCCATGTGCTCCCCCGCGTGGCCGATCACGATCTTCTCCTCATCCCTGTCGATATAGAAGTGAAGCCGGAAGGCGGTCTTGACGTTCCTTCCCTTGATATGCGGCGAGATATCGACTTCCTTGCCTTTGTACATCCGTTTGCGGAGCCTCATCAAGTTGGGCATCGCGCAAGTCGTTCCAGACTCCCCGCGAGCCAACTCATATCCGGTCCGTTTCTTGAACTCAGAACCAAGCCTGTCGTTCACCGTCTCCTTAAAGCATAAATCCCAGAGCGTCGTCGCGGCGGCAACCAAGATTTCCCACTCTTCAGCCAAAATGCCGTCAAATTTCTTGGCGCTTCTGTAGGCATCGGGAAGAATCACAATCCTGTCCGGATAAAGCACCTTCGCCAAATCAAGCAGCTGTGTAAGGTTTTCAGGCACTACCGTAAGCGCCTTGCGGATGCCGTTCATTGCATTGGAGTTTAGCTGTTCGAGTTCCGTCATCTCGAGCTTGCGCTCAACGGCCCTTTTCTCGTTTTCGAGTCGCATCGCATCGCGCGTGAGCATGTCGATTTTTGCAGCCGCCTCCGAGTTCGAAGTCTCCAACTCGTTCGCAATTTCCTCCCAGTTCGCGATGTCCTTTTGAAGCCCGCTTATCTCATCGCGAAGCGAATCAACCGTTTCGTTTCCACCGGAATCGCCTTTCGCCCGCTGCTTCAGTTTCTTAATCCGTGAACTGAGGCGTTTGGCCTCATCGATTCCATCTAACCATCGGACATCGGCAATACTCAGGATATCCCCGGCTACCCTGTCGCTCGCACGGCAGATCCCCTGGCGAAGGACATTTATGAATCGGTTGTCCCCATGGCGCGTATGTCGATCGATCAGGTACTTGGCATAAGTCATCCCCATTTCATTGTCAGTCGGAACCGTGAGATCGACCGGCTTGCAGTAAATCTTCAGGCTTGAGCATTCCATGCCGTAATCATAAGCCGGCGTGTTTTTCAGAAAGACCTCTCGATAAGTGTCCATAAGGGCACGGTCGTTCCAGTCAAGGACATATATATCTGCCATCCCGAAAAGCTGCTTGGTCAGATTTTTCAAGTTCCTGACCGGCAGTTTCGATTCTTTGTCGGTGGTGATTAAGATCAAGGAAAGAGTTCGATTCGGATCGGTCAGATCCGGTATGAACTTGCTCGTCAATGTCTCGGAAGTCAGGTATATCGGCTTATCGTTCAAAAAAGTCGAGCCAACGCGAACGACGTTCGCCTCATCGCTAAAAAGCATCTTCACGATCCGCGGCGTAGACGGTATCGGCGGCGCAGCCTCCCCAATGAACCCCCTGACGATATAACGGCTCAATTGGATGTTGACGATACAGGAATCGGCATTTCCGATAATACCGATCCTCGTATGCCAACGGCCGTAGATCAATCTGTGATCCTGCTCGTCAAGTTCCATCGCCCACACGACACAGCCCGGGACGCCACTGTTGCGCTTTGATGCAAGGGCGGTTTTTCCCTGTTCAAGTTCAGTTGTTCCATTCCAACCATCAGGTGTCGAATAGTTGCCCTCTCGGAAAGAATCACAGTGCTCTTTCGATAGGACCTTTTTTTTCATTAGCCAGGATATGACAGTCGAGATCACCGACTCACTGACATTTTCATTGTCGGTTCTGGTGATCGTCAAGCGTGTCGCGTATTGTCTATCCTCATCTACGATCGCATTTACCAGCTGAAGCTGCTGTGCGGCTATACCCGCATCAAGGACGGTTGAATCCAATCCGGCTGTCTCCAGCACAGCTGTTGCTTTCTTTTCCGTTCCATACGAAGCCTCCGCCTTGCCGGGACAGAGAATGAGCGGCGGTTGCCCTCTCCGCTCCCAATTCCTTCAATTCTTTAAAATGAGATCAACGATACTGTAGGTGGTATCCCCTCCCATTATTCCCGATGCCTGCTGAAGACACTCTAGAAAATAAGCTGCATCTTCTCTACTTCGGAACGCCATGATCGGTTTCGAGCTTTCCGGACCGTTTGCCATAATCGAAAACACGGTCTCGTCTGTCGAGTCGATCTTGTTTTCCGTGTCGTTGCGTTCTTTTCCAGACATAACGGAATTCTCCTTTTTCGCATCTGAACTTACAGAATCAGCCTCATGTCCGCATGAGACTTTTGCAGGGCATTTAGGCGACTCCTCATGAGCTTTTTCCTGCTCCGCGTACCACTCATTGAAACTGGCGACGATCTCAGAGCGTCGCCCGCGAACACTCTTGACCACCTCGTCACTGCCGTCTGCCGGCGCGTAGGTGAAAAGAAACCTACCGTGAGACGTCTGGTGTCTTGTCAAGCATCCATGTTCAAGCACGCATAGAGCCTCAGGTTCCTGTGGGGCAGGAGGTTGCTTTTGCGCCTCCCGTCCGCTCATTTCGCTTTCAGGCAGCCTTTCACTTTGCTTTCGGTTCTTTGCCTTATTGCTCATATGGCGGTTTTCCTTTTCAAGCTTTCGGCGTTGTTCCCGATTCAGCTTCACCTCCGGATCTACTCCCTGTTCCTTGGCAACGGACCGCATGTCGTATCCGGCAGCGGACGCGGCAGCGAAAAACTGCTTGAACGCCACGGGTCGATTGGTTCCGAGCTGCAACGTCTTGAATTGCCCATTTGAATCCTTGATGCTCGCCATATATGAACCCTTTTGTTCAAACAGGCAGGCTTTCTGCCGATCTCCGGTCACAAAGCGCTTTCCATACATAAAGCTCCTTTCCTATAATCGGATAGTACCAATATACCATAGTGTAATATATCGTTAACGAAAAAGGAGCCCGCTCGCCCGAACTCCTTTTTGAATCGATTCTTTCTTCAGGGCCTTACTTGTCGTAGAGGGCCCACTCTTTACGGACATCGCGTTCAGCCTGACGCATAAGGCGTTCGGCGCGGCGCTTTGCTTCGCGCTCGCGACACGCCTTAACTTCGGGAAGCATAAACTCCTGGTAGTACATGAAACATGCAAGGCAAATCTCGGCCGTTCCCAGAAGAAGCAGGATTACGTTCATCTCGAAGAACAGGAAACTACCTACCCGGATCTCACAGATAAGCGTCATGCATCCAAACATGAATACGATAGCGTCATTCATGATACGAATCTTCTCAATATGCGTATACTTTCTCGGGGCGCGATGCTTGCCGTTCATCATGGGTTCCTCCCTCTAGGTGCTTAACATGATGTTAGTATAGCATAATACCCTAGTACTATTGCAGAGAAAGTTGAAAATCATACTTGGAAACTCTCCGCGCCGGGCCTTGAACGTTGCTGTTCATGCGATACGCACGGCGATTTGCCTGCGATGCGCTATTCATGCGGTGCCTGACGGCACCTATGATCCGCTCCCTGCGGTCGCTGATTGATTTCCAAGAAAAAGGGGGCGCATTTCTGCTCTCCCCTTTCATAAGCTAGATCAAATATGTATGTAGTGAAATACATCAACTTCACCCTAGCTAATTAGCTAATCGATCCATCTTCAAGAACAAATCCGATCGGTTTGCGCAAGGAGTTGTCTACGATGATATTCGGGTAGTGTCGGATATCGTTGTAGACACTCCCAGCAAGATTATCGAGTGCCCACTTGACCAAAACCGGTTCATATCCATTCAGCTCGCAGAAAGCTTCCCGCGCCAACTTACTCTCAAAAGCAACCACGCAATAGTGCTTCCCGTCGCCATCTAAATCCTTGACAGCGAAAAAAGTCTTCTGTGCCATGTTGTCTCTTTTCTCCAATCTACCAAGCGCCAGACACCAGATACTTTAGCGCCGGGCACTTGGTGCTTAACTACGCGATGATTCGCTCCTCAAGGTTTTTGCGCATCTCGCCATTGAACGACTTGAGCGCTTCCTCCTCATCTCCGCCATTCTCAAGATACTCGATCGACAGGTTATCCCTAGCGACAACCATAAGATCGTCGAGAAGGATGGAAATCAGCTCCTCACGACTCACGGAATCTGGGGTGAAGTCATCAAACATGCTTTCCAAGAAAATGTGCTTAACGGACATGGCCATAACCCTTTCTGTAAACCGCCTAACGTAAGGCTATCGTAACATAATACCGTAGTACGACCATCGAGAATGAGAAAAAGCCTAAACAAAAAGGGCAACCGTCACCGATCGCCCTTCAAAATCTTTATTTTACGGACTTTGCTGCATTTGCAAGCAGCTAGGAAATGTCATATTCACCCTGCGTGATGCTTCCTGCGGGAACATGAATACATATCTCGCACTTTGAGAACTCTCGTCGATCACGTGTCCACTCACCTACTATAGGAAACTCGTAGGTTTCACGGATGATCACATATTGATCGACTACTTCGACCCTCGCATCATCGGCTTCCGCATCCTCATACACCACCGTTCCATCGGCAGGGTAGCTCTTTCTACGATAGCCTCCATCATCCTGTCTCATCATCACGACGTACTCATCCTGTTCCGTGAGGTAGCCGAAGGAGAGCGCCACCTTGCCGTCGAGGTGAGATCCGGTCTTGAGCGAAGCCAGGGAATGGCTCTCAGCGGCTTCGGAATCTTCGCTGAGCAATTTGATACTCGTAGGAACAACTGCATGCCATATAGCAAAGCCGGCCAATCCTATGATGACAGTCAGGGCGACAGACAGACCGAATCGCCTTGGGAATGACTTGTACTTCACCGCATCGTCACTCAACACGTAAATCACACAAGCCAAAATAACTACGAAATATATGGCTTTAATCCAATTGGCCATATCAACCTTCCTTTCCTTTCGCTAAACGCCGCAAACCTCATATCCTGCGGATCGCAGGATATTAACGATTTCTTCGAAAGTCTCCGAATCGGAGCATGAAATTTTTCTTCCAACTGCATCGGCATAACACGTTTTCGTAGCATCGCCGATGCCCTTGCCGTCCTCATGACTCCTGACTGCCCGCCATTCACTTCGGAGCATCTTCGTGCTTAAACCGGCTTCGATCATTTCATACATCAACTCGTCGCCACGGGAAGGATCGATTTTTGCAATCTTGCGCACGAGGTTAAGATTTAGCTCAGACAGATGTTTTCCATCTTCGAGACTCGGTACACCTGTTTTTCCGCTAGACCACTCATGATAGAAATCGCCGGCACTTTTGCGCTGCCACAACAAGGTCTCCGTTACGCCGCATCGTGCCGCCTCGTCTTTAAGCCAAGCGGAAAATGAACTGTATTCCGGTTTATACAGCTCGTTTTCCGACACGTCCCTCATCAGTAGATAAACCGGCACCCATGACCGACCTCCTTGCCTGAAAAGACTCGCAAGCTCGTCATGAATGGAGGAAGTGCAGGATTCCTCTGATCCGACGGACATCCGTTTCAGGTCCTCACGATATTTCAGCTCGAACCGGATCCAGCTGTCAGATGGAATAGAGGTGACCCGTTCGAGCTGATAGGCAATTTCCCTTCCGATGGCTTCCTTTCCAGTCAGGAGATCTTCAATCTCGGCAACAGTAACGCCCAACTCTACCGCAAACTCCCCAACGGACATTCCGTTGCCATCGATCCACTCCTGTAGATATTCACCGGGCGCGTCCGCAAAATTCGTCCCCATCGCCACATCCTTTCTCTTGTTTACGTATAGGTATAGTATACCATAGTACAGTAGTACCGGCTCGCACTATGAAAAAGTATCTGCTTAGAAACGGGACGACCATTACGATCGTCCCGCAACAGAAACCTAATCAAAATGGTGAAAATCATGCTCAATATTCAGCGCGTTGAGCAAATTGACTAAAGCATCATTGTATCCGTTGACGTAACCGGATTCGTACGGACTTAATCCGTCGCTGTCAAGATCGACATTGGCGTTGATCAGGCGCTCCACTGCTTTCCAAACTGTATTTTCGGTAAACATATCAGTGCCTTTCCCTGTTCTTAACGTGACTAAAGTATACCACAATACCATGGTACTACTAATCTAAATAAACAATTGGCGCTCCGTCTGTCTGCTAACAGCCCGATGATCAGCTATGAAAGAAACGGAACCGCCTTACCGCTTCCCAGTGGAGACCAGAGGGCATGTCTGCTTCGACAGGCGATGTACTCTATGATCGTCCTTTTTCATTTCCTTCAGCCTCTATTGCTTTCTGCCGCGGTCACGCGAAGCGTGATCCGTCGGTTGGAGTCTTTTGGAGCAAGTCTGCGAGTTTTCGACAATTTCAATGGCGCGGAGAGTCCCTGGGTGAGGCTCGTAGCGCTGTTGGATTTGTCGGAAACTCGCCCCCTGTCCGCGATAGCGGACTCAATGGAAAATCACCAGAATCGCCAGCACGAATTACCCTTCTACAAAAATACGGTGCTGACGGGACAATTCAATCGTCCTGTCAGCACCGCTTGACTAAAACTCTTAAAAATCATAGACACCCTGATGAAGTGCCTGTTTCACGGAACGCCTAGCGCGGCGCTTTTCTTTACGCTTCTCGGCTGCAATTCGACTGGTATGCCCCGCACCGACAAAATCCGTGCAACCGTAAACCCCAGCGAAGCCCTTGGCGTTGATCGCAGTCTTGCGCTTGATTACGTCCTTCATGATGTAACTCCGTCTCTAGGAAATCGCGTAAACCGAGGAACTTTCATACACAACAGGATCCGTCCTAACAGGAAATAACTGCTGGACGCTCAGGGGGCGGCAATACGTCCATTCGACAAGAATGACCTTACTCGAATGATCGCAACTCTTTCCCGCAACCTCGATCGCGCGTCTCTTCGAACTGAACGCCGCGTGCCTTGCCTTGCCATTACCGAGATATTCATCAACCAGCCAAGTGACATCCATCGTAACTCCCGTGTTCGAATTGGTATTATATGGTAATACTATAATACCACAGCGGCATAGTACTGTCGCTGAGAAACCAAAGTTTTGATGTGAAAAGCCCTTGCACGCGATCCGCCGCCTTGAAAAATAAAAACGGCACCTCGCTTTCCGAAATGCCGTCCATCGTTACACTATCAGCCCTTTTTCACGAGCGCAGACAATACCATATGCCTTTCCTTCCCATCAAGCTCCCTCTCGGCAACCTCGCGGAACTCCTCGGTATAATCCGGATCGCCCTTCCCACGCCAGTCCTCCGGCACTTCACTCCACTCGCACTCAATCTCTTCTGACGTGCCATCATCAACATAGCGATAAAACCCGTCCGTACCCTTCAAGACACTCATTACCTCGTCAAGATCCGCTCCCTCTGCCATATCCAGATCAAAAAACCACGTCCGCGTCTCGGAATACATCACGCTTTTTTTCATTTCGGGTTCCTTTCTCCCGTTCGCTTAACGTTCCTATAGTATACCATAGTATATCGCTCTTGGAACCGTAAAATCTAATGAAAACGCCCCCGAAGGGACGTATCGAAAAAAACTATATACACCGCCGATCTTATTTTTCCCTTGCGGCAACGGTATAGATTTTTGCATCAAGAATGACCTCTCCGCACTCTTCACATTCAAGGCAAATATCCATCGGATCATCCGTGTCGCCATAGGCAACGATACACACCTGATGCCCAATATGCGACTTCAGCATATCCCAAAGCATCTGATCGCTTTCCATAATGTTCCTTTCTCTGTGCTTAACATGATGTTAGTACAGCATAATACCGTAGTATGTTTATCAGCAGATGAAAATAGGGGAGACCGAACCTAGATCTCCCCTATTTAAAAGATTAGGGTAAGCGACAGCTTTTCTGATATTTCCCGTTGATGCCCAGAACTTCACGGCACAGGCCGACATAATAGCCATATGAATCAGTCGAAACGTAATTGCTCTGATCGACCTCGTCCCATTCGACCGTGTCGTGCAGAAACACCTCTCCCGGGCAGCACCAACCCCCGTCAACATAGGCGATACGACAGGAAACCGTACCTTCTAGCCAACCGGCCTTATCGGCAAGGTGTGCGCTTTCCACGATATAGCATTTCCCGCTATATACATCGCGCAACTGCACCATAGAGGTATCTGGATTAAGCCACTGCATCTTGAAAGAGCTGAAACGCTGCGTCTCGGCAATCTGTTTCAGCACATCCCTCTGTTCCGCACTGATTTCATCACGCAGTACCGTTATTCCAACAAGAGTACTCTCCTGATAGGGCATCTCAAACAGAAGCCATTCAGTAAAGAACTGATTAAGCGTAAGTGCTGTACGAAGATCGGGATCTTCATCACCAAAGCACTCTTTCGGAGCAACAGCATCCATCCAAAAATCAGTAGCTTCCTCGATAAATTGAAACTTGCGAAGCTGCCAAAAATGGGCGACTTCCTCCATAACGTTCTCTACGCCTGTAGTTTCAATTGCCATTTCGGGTTCCTTTCTCCCGTTCGTTTAACGTTCCTACAGTATACCATAGTACCGTAGTATAATCATTGAGAATGAAAAATAGCTTAACCAAAAAGGGCGATCGAGAACGGTCGCCCTTCAATGTCTTTATATCAATCCGATAACGCCTTATCGCATTTCATAAGAACGCGTTAAAGCGCACAGGCCAGATCGCCTACTCGCTTTTTGCAGCAGCCGATTTAACGAAAAATGGAACTGGAATCGGCTCTTCTGTATCTGCTCGATACCCGTAAGTCACAAACGCGGGGAAGTTACACTCAAGGTAGTTTGCACTCTCCCCCTCAATCATGGCGATAAGGTCGATCACCGCATCGTTTTCGTCAATCCAGAAAATCCTGATGCCGTGAAAGTCCTCACTCTCATCGCCCTCGAAAATCCCGATACGTCCAGCAGGCGTGTCGATAGCGTAAACAGGCTTGCACATATCAATTCCTTTCTCTGTGCTTAACGTACCTACAGTATACCATAGTACTGTAGTATAACTATCGACAATGGTGATTTCTCAGAAAAGACTTCCATCCCGACCGAGAATCGACCCTCTTCATCTCCCCGAGTTCTTTTTAATGCCGTTCCAAGTAGATTGCGGATGGTGCGCGCAGTCACGCGAAGCGTGAGCCGTCGGCTGGGGTCTTCCGGAGTAAGTCAGCGAGTTTTCGACAATTTCAATGGCGCGGAGAGTCCTTGGGTGAGGCTCGTAGCGCTGTTGGATTTGTCGGAAACTCGCCCCCTGTCCGCGCTAGCGGACTCATTAAAAAGTATCGGACTTGCCGATACGCATTTTTCAAAGGCTCAAAATAGGGGAAACAGCTCATTCTGGGCGGTTTCCCCTATGCTTAAATCACTCGGCAACGCCTACGCCTAAACGATCGGCAAGCTCGCTGTAAGTACCTTTCCAAGAGCCCCCGGAATCAATTAGATTGATAAAGACCAACGGATCGGACACCTCGCCCGATTCGTCAAGCGGTTGAGCAATACCAACGCCCAGACTCTTAGATGCCACCAGAGTCGCATGTACAAAACGTGGATTGACGTTCGCGACCTCGACTTCTCCATTGTCGGCAAAGGTCTTTGCAAGAAGCTCCGGATTGCCGAAATCCTCAATTTCAACCGCGCCGTCCTCATACTCCCAGCGAAACCAGCTGCCCGGCTCTACATACGGCTTCAGGTCTGAGAGTAAATCCTCCGTACCGTAAGGATGTTTTTCGTATGGCAGATACAGTCCCACCAGACTCTCGCACTCAAAGGTCGGCTCGAACCCATGACTACAGATCAGCTCCCGGAACGACCCATCGAAGCCAAGTTTACAAAGAATACTGTTGTAGCGGGACCAGTCGATCTTGACAGTTCCTTCTCCCCCCCATAAAGCATCCCATTTCATTTCCTTTCCCTTGTGGGGGGGCGCTTACAGCTACTAGTATAGCATAGTACCGTAGTACTACGTATAGAAATCCTATCCATCCTTTAGTTCTTTTTGAATCTGCCGCTTACGTACATAAATCAATTGACGAATACTCTCAGGCATATTTAAGAATTGAGGGGAGATTCCGAAAAACTCCGCCATGACCACAGCCGCGAATGCATTCGCATCAACTTCGAGCGGCTGGGCGTTGTACTCGTCAATATCCAACTGATCGCTTGTGCGATAGTCGTGCAAACTTCGATCGTTTTCCAGCTGATATGCATGACGAAGCTCATGCGCTATCGCGAAAAATAGCTCAGGCGTGACGCCTATATCATTTCGAATCAAAATGCCGTCAGGGGTCAGTGCTGCAATTTGCGTACTTGTCCGTAACTGTTTGACCGGAACAAAACGTATGGCAGGCGCGGCAATCTTTAAAATCGCACTGACTTCCCTGGCGAACTTTATACAGATTTGTCTCTTGTCCATATTTTAAAATCTCCTCCATAGTACGATAATACCACAGATTTTAAAATAAAGGAACTCCGCTTTAGGCTACAGGCACATGAACAACCCTAAGAGGGTTGGAGTATGATCCGGCAAGCGAAAAGCTCTGGCGGGTTCCACGACTCTTTCCGTCCCAAAACGCGATGACACCGCGGTTTTCATGGGTGGAAATATATTCGTGCATCGCACGATTCCTGATATACCCCGCACGCCTGCCGTACGTATCCCAGTCAGCAGGGAACTCCATATAGCAATATCCCCGATCCACGGCATACCGTTTCGCCAAGGCGTCTGCACCTCTCGCACCGCCGGAAACAATAACAACGCTTCCCCAATTCCTTAAAAGGAGATCGCATTTCGCTACAAACAATTCGTAATCGGAAAAAGACCTCGAACCGACAATCAAGCAGTAGAACGTCTCCACATCAGACATTTCAGACCACCTTTAAACGGCGTTGACACCATAGGGCCACAATTGCTAAAAAGGGGCACCTCGCATAGAGGTGCCCTGTACCAATCAACGTATCAACCTAACCGATCAGAACGCACTCGGGAACACCATAATAAGCGCGATCCTCTTCGGCAATGACACCGACCACTTTGTCCATCGGATTGTCGCCCCCGGCCTCCTTCGGCACAAAAACACGGGGGACATAGACGCCGTTTCCCTCGGAATCGACAGACAGGCCAACAGGCATCTCGGCAATACCCTTGTCGGCAGACATCAGCTGCTCAAGCCTGATTGCCAATTCCTTAACCGTCATGGGGCGGATCGAACCGTCCGAAAGCTCGATTGTATAACTGGGTGTATCAATTGTCTGGCTCATATTCGGGTTCCTTTCTCCCGTTCGCTTAACGTTCCTACAGTATACCATAGTACCGTAGTACAACTAACGAGGATGAGAGGTATCTTAAACAAAAAAGGACAACCAAAATTGGCTATCCTTTAGAATCACCGTTCTATATTTCATACACAATAGAATCAAGCCACTTAGCCACAGATTCGAATGTCTCTTTCGATTCGTCCCAAGGAACAATTACAAGAAGTTGCGAATCGACACCGCCGCTAGACCAGCTTTGAGTATCTTTCCCGAAAAGTGTATCAAACTGGGGACATTCTTTAGAAATATAATTTGCTTTCTTCTCAACACGTTTTAAAAGCTCACTATATGTAACACCAAGCGATTCGGCAAAATCCCTATCGTAAATAGATTCCAATGCGACACCATAACGCCCTTTGAATTCTACAAGATAACAGCAGACCAGATGGCTATCAGTCCACAACTCATTTAAAGCATGAAGCAATTCATCAGGCAGATCACTCTCACCGATTTCGCCTTTATGCCATAGATCGACAGTAGCATTTGACCAAAACATAAGGTCATTATCAAAGTCGCTCTCATATTTGTAAAACATGGATTTTCCTCCCATCCGCTTAACTTGACTAAATCATACCATAGTACCGTAGTATAACTAACGAGAATGGCGCTTTCTCTGAAATGATTTCCAGCCCAATCGAGAACTAACCTTCCATAGCTCTCCGAGATATCTTTTACACCGTTCCCAGTGGATTTGTCGGAAACCTGCCTACTGTCCACGCCAGCGGACTCATTTAAAATGCACAGATTTGACACTCCCCATAGATACATCCAGGGGTAACGACGGTTTCGATAAGAAGATCGTCCTAAACCGGCGGTTCCCTCATGTCGGAAATCTTTATGGTTGCAGTACCTAGTGCAGAGTATATATACAAGTTGTCTCCCGATGGTCAAATTCGCAAGCGTTTGCGAATTTGATAGCTGCTTGCAGTTAGCTACCTAACTGATATCTAGGCATGGAAAAGGCTCCCGTCCAAAGAACAAGAGCCTTTTCCATAAGGGTAAATATGCCTAGAGATATTTTAACACAAGCCGAACTTCTCCCATTCCTCGCCCCAGTCCAGCGCACCATAAAAATCATTCCAGGCGAGGAGATTCACGTTCAGACGCTCTTTGTTGAAGAGTGGGCCGCACACACGGTCAACCAGACCCTTATCACTCCAAAAAGCGATCGCATCCTCGACATCCGAGTCATACAACCCGAGTAGCTTTGCGATATCATGCGGACAATACGGGCAAAAATCTGCCGCGAAGCTCCACGCAGAAATGAATCCAAGGACAAGGCGACTGACCAGGGATGAATCCGAATATATCTCACCGGCCCGCATGGCAACCAAGGGAATCGGCGGACAAAAAGCCTCATCGATATCAGAATTTACCTTAGCCTGCCTGACTGTGGCGGCGGCATCAAAGATATGATCGCACATCTCCAAATCAAGAATAAGATATGAATCCTTCTTGTAAACGAGCCTGCGATCAAGAAGCTCTTTAACCGAAGATTCCACTACAGCACCGTCCATATGCAAGTACTCTGAAATGTATGCAACATCAACTGGAATCGGTGCCTCGTCACTGGCAATCAACGACATGACAAGGCACATCTCATCGGTAGGGAGACCTAGCTTTAGCGTCCATGTCGGAAATGAATATACACCGCTGTTAAGGAGTGCTTCCATAGCCTCTTCGTCAGTCATTTTTTCTCCTTCAATTCAGTCAATTAGGCTTTCGACATCTGTGCGACAGGCTCATTGAACTCGGCTATGCACTTGCAGATGCCGCTCGCACTGTACAGCTTCCCGAGTGCCTTATCATAGCCATAGTCCTCCTTCAAACCCTCGAAGATTTTCCCGGCCTCCACCCTTGCATGGGCGGCATCGGTCGCTGCCACCGCCGTCACGTAATTCTTGCTTCCCATTTTCCCGGGAACGGTGTAATCGACCTCGAATCGATACAGCATCATTCTTATTCCCTTCTCTCGTGATGCCGTAATACCAATATACCACAGTAGCATGCTAAGTGATCGCTCAATCGAAAATGCCTTGTAATACTAGAGAAAAAATTACCCAAATTTTTCGATGATACTAAAGTCGAATCGTGTTATAGTCTTATTGTCGCTTAACAAGGAGGCACCACCTGATTCCTTTCCAGGTGGTGCCTCCGCCTTTTTATAGCCAGATAATCAAATATGTCTTCCGAAGGCTTTGCGCTTTACATAGAGCGTTCGTCATCGTTGTAGGCGGAAAACATCATGTCCTTTTCCGCCATCCAGCCGATGCGGACTGCACCTCTCTTGCCGTCTCGACAGATCGAAAGGAGGTGAAACCTATGGGTAACAGCGACAAGGACTTCGAGAAGTCAAACCAATGCGCGTTTGACGCCTACTGCAAAGTAATCCTCAGAAATGAAGCGAGGGACGCATACGACCAGCGTAAACGCAAACTGAAACGCGAACAGCTCTTCGGAGAGATGTCGCCTGAAGAGCTGAACAAGCTCATCACGACAGACCGGTATTTCCAATTCGAACGGGATATCGTGGAAGACGGTTTGCATTTCATTGTGTGCGATCAGGGCGTATACGATGCGCTCATGACCCTTCCCGGAGCAAAAAGAAAGATCGTCCTTCTATCCTACTTCGGAGAGATGAACGACCGCGAAATCGGCGACGCGCTCGGCACCGGACGCGCCAATGTCCAATACCATCGCTCGCGTGCGCTCGCAATGATGCGAAAGACGCTCGAACAGGAAAGTGAGGAATACTGATGAGCAAGCGAAAAAACAAACTCGTTCCATTCGAAACCATCGTCCTCGCAACGCAGGGCGACCCACAGGCATTAGAACAGGTTATACGACATTACAGACCGTACATACTTTCACTCTGCCGCCGGGAATACATTGCGGAAAACGGCAACGTCTCCATCGTATGCGACAACGAACTGAAACTGCGACTGGAAGCGAAGCTGATGGCAAAAATCCTGCTGTTCGATATCAGAGAGAGGACATACAAAACGTAACACGTAAACCAAAATCGAAACACGACTCTTAAAACCTAAAGATAGCAGGGGAGACCGCGAACCGGTCTCCCCTTGGTTACGTTGTACAACCTGATCCCGCTGTGGTATAATACTACCATACAATAATACAGTCACGGAGGCAATCCAATGGAGAAAAATACCAAAACGCTTGCTTTGGGAGACGATCCTAAAATTTCTGAAATGCCAAAAAGCGAGGATGAGCAACGTAGGCAAAATGAAGACTATGCCAGAAATCTCGGACTTGATGTGATCGACCCGATAGGGGACTGAATCGCGGAACAGCCGACTGGACATGGTAAGGGCTGGTAGCGTATAACCGCTACCAGCCCTTTCGTCTACCTATCTTGCCTGGAGGCGGGCAATCAACGCTTCCTGCAAGACTTTGGAAAAATTGATTCCGCGTTCCTCGCATGATGCATTCAGCCACCCAGGAATCGTCAATGTCTTCTTTACCGACTTCTCCCCGTATTTCCTCTCGAACGCCTTGAGATCGATGTCGACCATATTGACAATCGCTCCATCCTCCTCCGCAATGACATCCTCGATGGAGGAAGCCACCGGAAGAACATTGCCTTCCTTCAATTCATTGAAGAGATACTGCCCACATGCCTCCTGGGCCATCGCAAATGCATCCGCAAAATCATTTCCGTAGGTCGCCAAATCATTCAGATCTGGAAAAATAACCGAATAGCGACCGTCCACTTCTCTATAGAACACCGCTGGATAGATATAGCACATACCGTTTCCTCCTTAACCAAAAACTACTTCAGTCCCGCCTGCCTCAGCACGGAATCCGCGACCCTCAACGGAATATCGCCACCATGCCTCGGTATCGTGACCTTCCCTTTCTTCAACGGATGCCGGTACTGGTAATGCGATCCTCTTACATCACACCGAATCCAGCCATCCGCGACAATCAGCCTTTCAAGTTCACGAAACCTCATCTTCTGTTTACCCTTTCTCTAATTATAACACGTGTAATACGTAGTGTAAATACCATACTACTACGGTACGAGACTACTACCGATAACACCGATTTTTTGCAAGGCGGGACGCTTTTTGCGCGTCCTGCCTGCTGGTTTGTGATATATCATTTTCTGTGCATTCCGACTACGGGTTACTGGTATCTCGGTAGCATAGTACCGTAATGCTATTCAGATTTAAGAGTCTTCACGAACTTCGCCACAATACTCTGGCTGGATTCCGCCATGTCATCGAGGAGTTTTGACGCCTCCACCTTGTCGAGCCTGCCGACCTCGATCACCGTGTCGGCCGCCCTAGAATATGCGTCGAGCGCGGATTCGATTGCGAACTTGGCTCTCGCAATAGCTCCGGTCAGCTCCCTGTTCTCGATCGCCTCAGTCACTTGGCGTTTGGCGGCATCGATCTGTTTCCGTGCGACGTCTGCAACGGCTTTCGCCGCCCTCTCCTTTTCCTCAAGTTCAGCACGTTCCTTTGCAAACTTAGCGTTCATCTCCTCTTCGGCTTTTCGTCGGGCCTCGGCAACCTGTCGATCTCTCTGTCCATTCAGTTCGTCGATCTGTTTAAGCAGTTCCGACTGCTTTTCGGCAGCGGCATCGAGTTTCTTCCGCTCCTCTTCAAGGGCAATACTGATTGCCTCTTTCTGCCGCTTCTGGTTGGATTTCTCGGCCTCTGCCGCCCGTTTCTCCAATACCTCGATTTGAGCAGCAACCTTGGCTTTCTCGGCAGTCAATTTCGCCATTTGAGTATCCTTTTGTTTCAGCTCGTCAGCGAACTTGGCTTCCGCCTCGGCTGCGTTCCTGTTTGCAAGCTCTTTAACGGCTGTGACCTTTTCCTTCTCCTGTCTCACCTCCTCCTGGAGCTTACGAAGCGCCATCTCTCCAGCTTTACGTTCCTCTGCAAATCTCGCACGCTCGTCTTCCGGAAGGTCAATCAAAGCCAAAGCCTGCGTGTAGCTCAAATTCGCAAGCGCTTGCGATTTCTCTGCCAGCCCGTTCCGACCGTACTCTTGATAGATCTTCATGAAGTTGTTCGCCGTCCTCTGGCTGTAATCGACCCTTTCCTTAAGCCACGTTCCCCACGTGCCGCGCTTCACCATAGCTTTCGCCTCGGTCAGACGCCGGCCGATCTCGATTGAGTTGAACAGGACGACCTGTTTCGTCTGTTCCGTAATCATCCGGATCTCTGAAACCAGCCTATCCTCCCTTGCAGCATCCTCGTCGGAGACATACTGGACTGTCTCCTCACTCTCCGTTTCAGTCATCATCGGAACGACATTTCCCCTTGCAATCACCCGGGCCTCGACCTCTACGCTTTTCTTCGCTCTTCCCATCTTGTTTTCCTCCTATTTTTAAATGATTTAGGCTGAACAGCTTGTCTGTTCTGCTGTGCCTATACCGGGCATGAATGCAACGTAGTGGAGCGAGGGCGCGAATCAAGGGCGAAGTCTTTCTGCCAGTTTTTACGGAGCATGCGGAGGAAAAAGTTGCAGAAAGATGTGCAGACACCCTTGATGGTCAAGCGCAGGAGCGGCATAGAATGCCAATGCCTCGGATAGGTCCAGTTCCCGATCCCAGAGGGAACTTTCCTTTTTCCAAAAAGGCCGGCGCCGATTGAGCCCGACATCTTTTAGGAGTACTAGCGTACGGTAGTATCAAAATGAAGATTTGCACTTTTAGACAACGACGCGTAAATGTATGAGAAAAGAAAAAAGGAGATCAAACAATGAAGAATGGAACAACCGTCATCTGCACAAATATCTTCAAGGGGAAAACGGAGGAAGAAATCAAGAAGAGGTTCAACATTTGTATAGCGAAAATCATCCAAAGAGAATCGCTTGCTTATTCAGAAATAGGACAGATAACCCAAATCGACAATACTGTAAAACGATAGTATGATAATACTGAACTGCAAACAGACGACATTCCATCGTCCCAAAGGAGGATGGACAAATGCAAATTGAAACACCACAGGCCGTCGCGATCTACTGTCGTCTATCGAAGGAAGATCTCGACGAAAACAAAATAGATAATCTCAGTAGAAGTATCCAAAACCAAAAATCGATGCTTATCGATTTTGCCGAAATCAACGGATGGCAAATTTTCGATATTTACTGCGACGATAATCTTTCCGGAGTTGCACGGGACCGTCCTGAATTCAATAGATTGATACGAGATGCCTCGCTTAGAAAGTTCAATATCATTCTTTGTAAAAACCAATCGCGCTTTACCAGAGACATGCAGCTCGTGGAAAAATACATCCACGGCCTCTTCCCAATTTGGGGTATCCGGTTCGTCGGCATGGTCGACGGAGCGGATACATCGGTTAAAGGCAACAAAAAAGCCAGGCAGATCAACGGACTTGTAAATCAGTGGTACCTAGAGAACCTATCAGACAACATAAAGGCTACTTTAAAACTTAAAAGAATCAGGGGAAAATACACTGGCTCTGTCCTACCTTACGGATATCGTCCGGATCCAGACGATATCAACTGCTTTATCATTGATCCAGTTGCGGCTTCAGTCGTAAGGCGAATTTGGGAAATGCACGCCGGAGGCATCGGGGCGCCTACTATAGCTCGAACACTAAATGAAGAGGGGATACCGAACCCAACGTCTTATGCCAAATTAACGGGCTACTCATGGCATAATCGTCCCTCAAGCTCACTTTGGTCTGCAGGTTGCATATATTCGATCCTACATAATGAAACATACCTGGGCACATTATGCCAAGGACGACAACTCACACCTGAAGGCCAATTTCACAGCAAGAAAAATATTCCAAAAGACCAATGGGTTCGCACAGTGGGCCACCATCCGGCAATCATTGACGATGAGTTATTGCGTAAAGAACTTAAAGCAAGAAAGGAAGCCGGAGCTCGCAATCTTCACGAGCAAAAAAAGAACTTTCCCCCAGGCATTTTCGGTAAGGAAGTCCGTTGTGCAAGCTGTGGAAAAATTCTTACAAAAGGAAAAACTTTACGTAAAACGGGATACGAACGTACCCTTTTCTGCCCGACCAGAAAAAAAAGCCCTTCGCACTGCAAAGGTGCATTCATATCCGAGAAGCATCTTGAAAGCGCAATTCTCCATGAGTTGAAGAATCTTGCCGATAGGTACTCCGATGATCGCGTCCAAATAGGCATATGTCAGGACACGCATCCCGCCGATCTTATTCAGGAGAGAAACAGGCTGAAAACCGCTGTCGAGCTCATTGAGAAGGAAATCACGGCCTCCGAGCAGAGAACCCGCGATCTATATCTCAAACGCGCTGCAGATGGTATGTCTATTGACGATTTTAATTCTGCATTAAGCAGAATCAGAAACGACGTAGATAAGCTCAGATTGAAATCGAAACGTGCTTCGCGCGAATTACTCCATCTGAATGAATCAATAGCAGCTGAATCCGTAAGAATGGAAACAGTTCTTAAAGCCGCCGACTTTAACCGCCTAGATAAGACCAAGGTTTCGATGCTTATAGAATCAGTCTATGTACATAAACGCGACCCAAAATCAGGAACGCAAGCAATCGACATAACTTGGAAATTTTAGTCCGCGGCTCCAAATTAAATATGACAATACCACAGAGTAGTACTATAATACTTTATGACGGTCGTTCCATCAGGAAGGTGGAACACTTATGAAAACACAAGACAACAGAGATCGGATAGCTGCAATCTATGTACGGCTTTCCGAAGAAGACCATGACAAGGTTCATGAAACCGACGACAGTCTCTCGATCCAAAATCAAAAATCAATGCTTCTTGAATTCGCATCGAAACATGGATGGACTGTCTATGACATCTATAACGATGATGACTATGCCGGTGCAGACAGATCTCGCCCAGAGTTCAACAGGTTGATTACGGACGCACGGGAAGGTAAATTCGGTATCATCCTGTGCAAGACGCAAGCACGATTCACCCGTGAAATGGAGCTCGTGGAAAAATACATCCACGGTCTCTTCCCTATTTGGGGTATCCGGTTCGTCGGCATGGTCGACGGAGCGGATACATCGGTTAAAGGCAACAAAAAAGCCAGGCAGATCAACGGACTTGTAAATGAATGGTATCTCGAAGATATGTCTGAAAACATCAAGAGTTCCCTTGATGATCTTCGCAGAAAAGGGCACCATATCGGTGCCTGGGTCAGATATGGTTACATGAAAGACCCGAACCAAAAAGGACATATCATTCCCGATCCAGTTGCCGCCGCCGTGGTGGAACGAATTTTCAAGATGTACCTTGAAGGAAACAGTAGAGCAGACATCGCCCGCATCTTAAATTCGGAACAAATCCCGCCGCCGGGACTATACAAAATCCAACAGGGGGATAAATATAAAAATGCCTTCATGGCAGGTGAGTGGGATTCCTGCTCTATTTCGCGAATCCTTAAAGAGGAAATGTATATCGGCAATATGGTTCAAGGCCGACAAGCATCCGAATCTTATAAAACAAAAAAACTCCGAACGTTGCCAAAAGAAGATTGGATTCGTGTCGTCGGAACACATGAAGCGATTATATCGCTGGAAACTTGGAATCAAACCCAGGCACTACTCGCTGTCGGAGCGCGTTCTTTTACACGATCGGAGGAAATAGGTCTCTTTTCCCGAAAAGTTTATTGTGGCCATTGCAACAAGTTGATGAGAACCGGAAGGTCAAAAAGAAAATCTGGTACGTACTACAATTACGTAATATGCGTCAGAAGGCACCCTGAAATCAATCCTTGTCCTGTACATGCGGTCTCCAACGCCTTGATGGAAAAAACCATTCTCGACCAATTGGATATCCTCGCGACCAAATACAAGGACGGCTCCTTATTTTCAGAAATAATGGATGAAGAAAGTACTACAGGCATTGAAATAAAACGCTTAAAAGCAGAACTTGCCCAACACAAAAAGAAACTTGTTGAATACGAGAGCGGTCTCAAATGTCTATATTTAGACAAAGCGTCAGGAAATATCTCGAATTCAGATTATCAATTCCTATCCAGAGAGCTGTCAGCTGGAAAGGAACTGGCAGAACGCAAAGTGGATCTTTGCACTGAGAATTACAATAAAATTCTTCGCTCGCAAGAAATCTTAAGAGAAAAAGCAAGTGTGCTCGAATCCTATTCGCGTCCGAAAGAACTCACGAGAAGTATGGTGGAGACTTTCATCGACCATATCGTCATATGTTCAAGTTCTGATGGTACTTCTAAACAAGAAATCAAAATATATTGGAATTTTTAAAACATCCTATGAGAAATCCTGCCCGCATCGGTCATTTCCGGTGCAAATCTCTTCTCAAGTCGAGTGGAGCAGACGCAACTGCCGCGAAAAGGCAGGCAATCCTGGATCTGAATACAGAAGAACAGGATGACTAAAAATTTATCTTGTCGGTACATTTGTGCTGATGTATAATAAATCAGGACTAAAACTCAGGTAGTTTCCCCGAACAATTGAAGTTCGGTCCGACACCCGAGTTTTAGTCCTTTTTTATCCTTTTATATTCTTTTTTTGCTCTATACTACAGGCTTCCAACAAACCGCTCAAATGCTGCCCTGCCTTCTTCTGTCTGCTTATAAACACCGGCATCTTCCAGCACCTGGTTAAACACCTGTCCGATTTCCTCATGGAGAATGTCCATGATATTTTCTTTCGTAATGTCTGTATATTTTGGAAGGAATTCTTCTACCCAGTCTGCATGCTTTTCAAGCACTTCATTGCTGCGGATGTCCTTTCCTTCAAGGATTGCATCTGCAAGCTGTTCCATCTCACTTTTCAGTCTTGACGGCAGCACTGCAAGTCCCATCACCTCGATCAGACCAATATTCTCTTTCTTGATGTGATGTAATTTTGCATGCGGATGGTAAACGCCAAGCGGGTGTTCTTCTGTCGTAATATTATTTCTGAGAACAAGATCCAGCTCAAAATACCCATCCCTGATTCTGGCGATCGGAGTGATCGTGTTGTGCGGTTCTCCGTTCGTCTCGGCAAAGATAAATGCTGCTTCGTCTGTATAAGATCTCCAACACATTAAAATATGGTCAGCTGCGCTGATCAGACGTTCTTTGTCTTTGCACTGCAGACGGATAACAGACATTGGCCATTTTACCATTCCGGCGCGCACATCTTCATACCCCGGAATCACATATTCTTTAATAACCGGAGCTTTTGCCATTGCAAATTCATGATTTCCACCCTGGAAATGATCATGGCTTAGGATCGATCCTCCTACGATTGGAAGATCTGCATTGGAACCAACAAAATAGTGTGGAAACTGGCTGACAAAATCCAACAGCTTTGCAAAGGTTGCACGCTCAATTTTCATCGGCACATGCTCTCCGTTGAAAACGATGCAGTGTTCATTGTAATATACATACGGTGAATACTGGAATCCCCAGTCTTTTCCATCGATCCTGACCGGAATGATCCGGTGATTCTGTCTTGCCGGATGATTGACGCGACCGGCGTAGCCTTCATTTTCCTTACACAGCTGGCATTTCGGATAACCACTCTGTGTAGCATTTTTTGCTGCCGCGATCGCTTTCGGATCTTTTTCCGGTTTGGACAGATTGATGGTGATCTCCATCTCCCCATATGGTGTCTCTGTGATCCATTTCTGATCCTTTTTAATCCGGTATCTGCGGATATAATCGCTGTCCTGACTAAGCTTGTAAAAATAATCGGTCGCCTTTTTCGGTCCTTCCTGATACAGTTCATAGAATTTATGGCTTACCATGCTCGGCAGCGGGACCAGTTTTCCCATGATTTTTGTATCAAACAGATCCCGGTACACGATTGAATCTGCAATCAGTTCTTTTTCAACTGCATAATCTGTAATCTCCTTCAGAATCTGTTCCAGCTCCTCTGCACCCCTGCTTCCTGGTGTCTCCTCGTAAGACTCCAGACCAAGTGCCTCTAAAATCTGATTGGTAACAAATATTTTATCTTCCGGTGCTACAAGCCCCGTATCTAATCCATACTGTACCAGTTCTGTAATTGCCTGATCGATCATTTTTCTTCCTCCAAATCTTTTTGCTCGTCTTATATCCATCCATTTTCAATGCGGCACATTTTTACACCGAATCCTTTATTTATTCAGATAGCAAACTAAAATCTGTATTTATGTCTAACCTTGACAGCTAGCATATTTTCGTTTACGCGATTACTTTCATTCCGCCATATTTACGAACCTTTAATACGTGGCAGGATCCTTCTCCAAATACTGCATCCAATGCTTTTCTGTACTCTTCTACAAAATCATTCTTCACAAATGCCTGAATGGTTCCGGCAAATCCGCCTCCATGCACACGGCATACTCCATGGTTTCCGAGTACATTTTCGCTGACTGCAAGGGCAATGGATACTGCCTGGTTCTGCACGTCACGGTTAGTATATACATTCTGAAGATATTTGAAAGAGGAATCTCCGGATGCTTTGATCATATTAAGGAAATCTTCAAATCTTCCTTCGCGAAGGGATGCAACCTGTGCTGCAACTCTCGCATTATCACCGAAGAAATGCATAGCCCGAAGCACCGGACGGTCTCCAAGCTTCTCGCGGAGTGCCGGGATCGCTGCAAAAAATTCTTTTTCATCTACGTCACGGAGAACTTCTTTTCCAAAATATGTTGCAATAGCTTTCATATCCGCCGGAATCTGTGCATAATCCGGTGTCAGATCCTGATGAGAACCTTTGGTATCTACGATGCACAGACTGCATGCATGATTTTCAAAATCTACATCTACTTTTTCTACAACCGGAGCCTTTGGATCTTTGAAATCAATGTGGATCAGTCCACCAACCGCGCAGGCTGTCTGGTCCATCAGACCACTTGGCTTTCCAAAGTAAACATTTTCAGAATACTGACCAATCTGTGCAATCTCTACCATGCTGATCTGCATATCGTTGTAAAGTCCGGAAACAATGGTTCCAATGATTGTTTCAAATGCAGCAGACGAAGAAAGTCCTGCTCCGATCAGCACATCACTTGTCACATAAGCATTGAATCCACCAATCTTGTATCCGCGTTCTTTCAGTCCTGCAAGTACGCCACGGATCAGTCCGATAGATGTCCCTTCTTCTTTGTCAACCTTTTCTACATCATTCGCATCGATAACGATCATATCATATCCTTCAGATACCACACGGACGGTCATATCTTCATTTTTATTTACAATTGCGATCGCATCCAGATTAATAGAGGTTGCAAGCACCATTCCGTGCTGATGATCTGTATGATTTCCACCAACTTCACTTCGTCCCGGTGCGCTGTATACTTCTACTTCTCTGTCCCCATACAATTTCTGATACTCTGCCATCGCTTTTACATAGCGTTCTTCCTGATGTGCAATCACACTTTCATCAATATAAATATCTTTTAATGTATCACGGTACACGCCTTGTTTCATTTCTTCCATAAGTTTTGTAAGCTGTTTCATCTTCATTTCCTCCAAATACATTTTCGATTCTGCTTTGATAATTGCATTATAAAATATATTTAGTAAATTTGCAATATATATTTACTAAATATTTTGATAAATTTACTAGTGAATTTTTGTACAGTTCTACATAATTCTTTCACTTTCCATTTTTTTACTCCTCTGTTATAATAGAAGAATCAGAAATTTTTTAACAAGGGGGCCGCTTATGGCAACAATCAAAGATATTGCTTCTGCTGCCGGTGTTTCTGCCGCAGCAGTTTCACGTATACTGAATAATGATGAGACGCTCAATGTCTCACCGGAAACCCGACAGAAAGTACTGGATACTGCAAGAGAGCTGCATTATGTAAAGCGCGGACGTCCTTCTGTCAAATCACTTTTTACCCTTGGGATCATTCAGTGGTTCTCTTCCCAGCAGGAACTGGAGGATAATTATTATCTTCTGATCCGTCAGGGAATTGAAGATTACTGCCTCTCACACAATATCCAGATCGTGCGTACCTACAAAAGCGACATCAATTACATGGACGTTCTGAAGGATGTAGACTGTCTGATCTGTATCGGCAAATTCAGTCAGGAGGAAATTTCTTATCTGTATGAGATGAATTCGTGCATCCTGTTCCTAGATATGCCGGTAAACGATGACCGGATTTCCACGATCATTCCGGATTTCGGCGAAGCAGTTACAGAAGCTCTGGATTATCTGACTGGGATCGGGCACCGGGAGATTGGTTTCTTTACCGGAAAAGAATATATCGGCGAAAATCATCTCTATCCGGATTACCGAAAAAAAGTCTTTATTGATTACTGTGATGCACACGATTTGATTTATGAGCCTTATATCCAGGAGGGTGTATTCCAGATTTCTTCCGGTTATGAGATGGCATGCAATCTGATCAACGGTGGCAAGCTGCCGACGGCGATCTTTGCAGCAAGCGATCCGATCGCTTTTGGTGCGATCAAAGCCTTTACCGAACACGGGATCCGTGTTCCGGAGGATATTTCCATCGTAGGCTTTGATGATATCAATATGGCACAGTTTTCTGCTCCACCGCTGACAACGGTCAGTGCGCCAGCTTATCATATGGGAATGTACGGAGCTTCTATTCTGCAGCATCTCCTGAGGGAGCATCCGGGACCTGCACTTAAGATCAAACTGCCGTGTAAGCTGGTTGTCCGGAATTCGTGTAAAGCGATTGAAAAATAGCTCCTTATCTGTCTAAATATACCAATGAATTTTATCTAACATCAAAAAGCTCCCATCCGGAGAAGAAATGAGTTATAATTAGCTCACATTTCTCCGGATGGGAGTTTTTTTATTAAGCAATTTATCAGAAAGCCTTTAGGACATCAAATAACTTTCTACCAGTCCTGCACTGACTCTTGATAATAAGTCACATTTTCCTGTAAAATTTCTATTTTTCCATCTTTTACTTCCGCAATTGATACCGCACAGTTCTTATGTACCCCCTGCTGCCAGTACCCGGAAATCGGCAGACCTTTCATCAGGCTCAGAATCCCGCAAAGTGCTACACCATGTGTGGATAAAAGTACATTTTTATCCTGAAGATCTTCTTTCTGATAAAGCTCTTCCAGAAAATTATTCAGACGTGCACGCACTTCTTCAAAGGATTCCCCTCCTTTTGGCGGCTGGTACACTTCCGGTGCATTAAAAAAGTTGCGAAATCCCGGATCCGGAATATTCCATCCCTCTTCTCTGCAACAAAGTCCCTCAAATTCTCCAAAGCTCATCTCCTGGATCCGCTTATCCGGAACAATCGGAACCTCCCTGTCCCCCAGGACGAGCCGTGCCGTCTCTGCCGCCCTTTTCAGCGGGCTTGTGTAACAGACCGCAAATGGAACATCTGCGAGTGCCGGAGCCGTCTCTTTTGCAAGTAGTTTTCCAAATTCATTCAGCGGAATATCCACCTGTCCCTGTAATTTTCTTTTTTTATTCCAGTCCGTCTCTCCATGACGGATCATATATATTTTCATCTCTTAGTTTCCTCCTGCTATCATTAAAAACACACGCATCCTCCGTGCCAGTCAGCATAGCGATTGGCACGGGAGTTAACAGTAACGATTATAGCACATTTTTCACCTTTCTTCCACCAAAAGGCTTGTTATTAAACTTTATGACAGTTATAATAAACGTAGTACAAAAAAGGAGATACTTGATTATGGAGAAAATTACCAGTTTCACAATAGACCATTTGAAACTTGTTCCTGGGCTTTACGTCTCACGTAAGGATTTTGCCGGCGAACAGGTCATTACAACCTTTGATATCCGCATGACCAATCCGAATGAAGAACCGGTTATGAATACTGCAGAGGTTCACACCATCGAACATCTTGGTGCAACCTTCCTTCGTAACCACAGGGACTACGCATCAAAAACACTTTACTTTGGACCAATGGGATGCCGTACCGGCTTCTACCTTCTTCTTGTAGGTGATTATGAATCAAAAGATATCGTTCCACTGATGAAAGAAATGTTTGCTTTTATCGCAGACTTCAATGGGGACGTACCGGGAGCTGCTGCAAAAGACTGCGGAAACTATCTGGACATGAACCTTCCGATGGCAAATTATATGGCAAAAAGATATCTGACTGAGGTTCTGGAAAATATTACAGAAAAACAGCTGGTTTATCCTGAATAAGCCTTACTATATGAACCTGAAAATGGGAGCCAAACATACCATCCATTGATTTTCTTCAAATGTTCCTGTATGTTTGCTCCCATTCCTGTTTTCAATCAAAACTCTCTATGATACACTTTCGGAATTTCTACCAGAACCTCTCTTCCGTTGTAACATAATCTGCCGGAAGATCAAATTCTTCGGTCTCAATTTCTTCTACAATCTGCATTTCATAAGCAGCTGCGATCCGGCAGATATCTTTCCGTTTTTCAAAATAACAATCATAAAATCCACCGCCATAACCGACACGGTTCTTTTTTTCATCAAAAACACTTCCCGGCAGGATTGCCAGTGTAGTCTGCCCTTCTCCGGCTTCATAAACAGGGCATTCTTTTTTCGGCTCCAGGATGCCATAAGCCCCCTTTTCCAGATCCTCAAAAGAATGTATCTGATAAAACTCCATCTCTTTTCCCGCTACCCGTGGCACATAGACCTTTTTTCCAAGCTCCCATGCCTTCTCGATCAGTGTTCCGGTTGCCACCTCTCCACGAAAATCAATATACGCAAGAAGGTTATCTGCATTTTTAAATGTCTCTGTCTCTTCAATGCGTCTCATGATCCGCAGGCTCTTCTCCCGAACCTCTTCTTTTGGAAGTGCCTGTCTCATTTTCAGAATTTTTGCCCTAATTTCCTTTTTTCTGTCCATATTTCTCGCCCAGATTTGTAATGGATCCATCCTTCTCCTTGATTGAAATGTTATTAAGCTGTCCACGAAGATTTCTTTTGAATGCATCTACATATTCCCGTCTGAGAATCTGCTGTTCTTTTTTCTCTTCCTCTGTCAGTCCTTCTGCTTTTGATTTTCTATATAATTCATTAATGCGTTCAATTTTTGCTGTCTCCATTTTTCTTTTGTCCCTTCTTTGTTTTCCTATATAATATGTTATCTTTTTAATCAGCTGGAATAATTTTCCAGGAACCCATAAAGCTTGTCTTTTCCCTCTAACCGCTTTCCCTCCCGGATCTCATTCTGCAGTTCTTCCGGAAGCTCTTCGACACGGATATTCGTATATTCATAAATACTTGTCTGGTCGTCCAGATAAACAATCACATATCCGTTGCGGTTTTTCAGATAATACACCTCTTCTTTGTGTGCGCCACCCTGAGTGCTGACTGTCTGTTCTGTTTCCTGCTGCTCCGTCTGTTCTGTCCTTGCAATTTCTTTCCTGTAATTATAATCTGCATAATATGCATAAGATAAGATCGCAAGAATCAGAAGAGTCCCCGTTAAAAGACCAATATGATATCTTGTTTCCATAAGGAACACTCCTTTTTCTACAAGTATTGGTCTGCTTGGAGGATTTTATTCATTATGGGGGAATTTTTAGGTTGTGATATCAAATCATCCACAGCTTAGTAATATCTGCGTTCTTTTAATAAATGGCATTTTTTACAGACTATTACGATCTGGTGACCTTTTGGGAGACCGAGGAGTTCTTTTTCAGACATGCCACCCATTTTAAGGAGAACGACTGCGTATACCGCTACTGCCACGATGAGGGCGATCAGGGTTGCGATTCTTCCTCCTATGAAGGTGTCAAGTACGAAATGCACTGCCCATGCCAAAATTGCCATAACAGCTCCGGCGATAGACGGAATGACAAAAGTCTTACGGCTCTCCTGAAGATATCCACATGCTTCACGGATATCATGTGCATTCATGATACACATGCATAAAGAGAACACAATCTTACTTCCAATCAGTGCATAAATGCCCCATTTGAACATAACAAGCATAATAAACAGAGATACAATATGTAGTATCAGGGATACCATTGCATTTTTTACCGGTTCCATCATACGGTCCAGCCCCTGAAGCACTGTATTCGTAACGGTTGAAAGTGAATAAAATACCAGAGAAATCGCTCCGATCTTCAGCATAATTCCCTGTGTTACATTATCTACATTCGGCCACAGGAAATCCATGATCGGCTGACCAAGTGCAAAGAATCCAAATGCGCTTGGAATCGCGATCAGCATCGTGTAACGGATAACTGTATAAATCCGGTTATGTAACAGTCTTCTGTCATGATTCTCTGCCGCGCTTACAAGCCCCGGGATCACAGATGATCCCAATGCACTCGCAACGGCAAGCGGTACGTTGAACAGGGTATAATACTGTCCTAATTTACCAAGAAGCTCTGCACAGACCGCCTCACTGGTTCCCTGTGCGCCCATGATCTTATTGAACATAGCACTGTCAATAACATTTGCACTGTTATAAATCGTTGTACTTAAAATGATCGGTGCGATCGTCAGAATCAGGAGTTTGAAAATCGCACGGTAATCATCCAGTTCTTTCGAGGTATCCCGCTTCATCTGCCGCATCATCGGCTTGCGGAATACCACATAGCAGAACAGTAAGAACAGCAGACCGATCAGAGCACCGGCTACTGTACCAAGTGTACCTCCTGCTGCGGAATAGGCTGGTCCAAAAAGGTTATTCCCCTGCACCTTAGCCATCTGTTTTCCATTTTCCAGAAGAACGGCTGCACCTACAACACTGACAATCGCATTGAGAAGCTGTTCAATGATCTGCGAAATTGCAGTCGGGATCATCGTTCCCAGCCCCTGAAAATAGCCACGAAAAACTGCCATAATCGCACAAATCAGGAGCCCGGGAGCAAGCACCTTCAAAGAATAGCAGCTCATTTTGGCTCCCATCAGATATTCTGCGATCGCCTCTGCTCCAAAAAATACGATCACCATGATCGTGACACCAGATAGCGCAGCTATGATCAGCGATGCCTTCAATACCCTGAATGCATTTTTCCGTTCTCCTGCCGCCATTTTGAATGACACCAGCTTTGATACCGCAACCGGCAGACTGTAAGACGAAATGATCAGAGCAATAGAATACACCTGAAATGCCATATCATAATAGCCCTGTCCTTTAAGCCCCATAATATTAAGCATCGGGATCCGGTATACTGCCCCGATGATCTTTGTGATAATGCCGGCTGCCGCAAGGATGCTTCCCTGCATCAGAAAACTGCCGCCCTTTGATTTTTTCTTTTTACCCATACGTTAAAACCTCATACTTTTATCTATCTTGTAATTCCCAGCATCTCCAGAACTTCCCGCTGTTTCTTTTCCATCACGAGCCGTTCTTCATCTTCCATATGGTCATAACCTAACAAGTGCAACATACTGTGCGCAATAAGGAAAGCAAATTCACGTTCTACCGAATGGCCATATTCTTCTGCCTGCTCCTTTGCGCGCTCTTTGGAAATCACAATATTGCCGAGCATCAGTTCTCCGGTCTCCGGATCAAATGAACTGTCATCTGTATCCAGATATGCATAATCTGCCGGTGACGGGAATTCCGTCATCGGAAATGACAGGACATCGGTTGCACGGTCGATTCCGCGAAATTCCAGGTTCATCTGTCGGATCTCCTCATTCATCGTAAGAAGAAGTTCTACCTGCGCCTCGTACGGACACTTCTCATAATCCAGGACTGCATCTGCAACTTTTGTCGCCAGTTCTTCATAAGGCAGCTTTAAATCCAATGCTCCCTCATCCTCTAAAAATAGTCTCATCTTATTCCTCGTTTCTTTCTGTCTCTAGTGTGGGATTTTTTCTGTTCCTGCTTTTGCTCGTATTCCTCGTACGCTTTAACAATTCGCTGTACCAGCGGATGTCTGACAACATCCCGGCTGGTCAGACGGCAAATCGAAATATCTTCCAGATTCTTGACTACACTCACTGCCACATCAAGTCCGGATGTCTGTCCTGCCGGAAGGTCTTTCTGTGTAGAGTCTCCGGTGATCACGACTTTGGATCCAAAACCAATACGTGTCAGGAACATCTTCATCTGCGCCGGTGTGGTATTCTGTGCCTCATCCAGAATAATAAAAGCGTTGTCAAGGGTTCTGCCTCGCATATAGGCAAGAGGCGCAACCTCGATCAGCCCTTTTTCTGAATTCTTGATAAAGCTTTCTGCTCCCATGATCTGATAGAGTGCATCATAAAGTGGTCTTAAATATGGATCGATCTTACTCTGCAGATCTCCCGGCAAAAAGCCAAGCTTTTCTCCTGCTTCAATTGCCGGACGTGTCAGAATGATACGCCCCACTTCATTGCGTTTGAACGCCGTGATTGCCATTGCCATTGCCAGATAAGTTTTACCGGTTCCGGCAGGGCCAAGGCCAAAGGTAATCATCTTTTCCCGGATCGCATCCACATATTTCTTCTGTCCGAGCGTCTTTGGTTTGATTGGCTTTCCCTGAAGTGTATGACAGATCAGGTCTTTATCAATTGTCAGAATATCTTCCGCGCTGTCTTCCATCGTAAGGGACAGGGCATAGTCTACATTCTGCTCCTGAATCGTGTTCCCGCGTCTGGAAAGCTCGGTAAGCTGCGACAATACCTGCTGCGCCCTCTCTACATTCTTTTCTTCTCCAAGGACTTTCACCTTTCCATTTCGCGCGATCAGTGTAACATGTAGAGCTCTCTCAATTTTTTTTGCAAATATATCAAACTGACCAAACACATTTTTTTCATGTTCAGCCGGTATGTCTATCATGGTCTCAAGAATTCCCATAAATCAGTTTCCTTCCTGCTGTATATTTTCTGCATCTGCCTTCGGCAGTTCATGTACCGTTCCTTTTTGTACAATTCCGAACGGTCCGGATAAAACCAGTTTTCCCTTTGCCGAATACCGGTTCGTCTCCCTGTATATTTTAACATCATTCTCTGAAATTTGAACCCCTTTTTTCTCTAATCGGGCGCAAAACTTCTCAAAATTATAGGACAAAATTGCTCTTGCTTCCCTGTCTGTATAAGAAATCTCCTCTTTTCTGCTCTCTTTGCTCCGTTCAACTCTTACCGAGACCGGAAATGGAAAATGTCTCTCCAGATACAGGATATATCTGCAGGTCAGCGCATTATATTCCGGGTAAGGTAGCTCCCGCCTGCCAAAAAGATACAGCCTTCCCGGTGTTTCTATCCAGAACCTCCAGCTCTTCTTACCGGTATCTTTCCATACCGGATGCAGCCTGTCAAGAATATCTGTGTACGCAACCGTTGTCTGTGCTATTATGTCTGCATCCGATACCCGGTACTGGTATCCTGTCACCTCATCTGAATCATTCTTTACTTCCACACTTCCACTCACAAGGATCTCTCCTTTTTTTACCTCACTGCCTTCCCGGACAAGCGGATTCCCTTTTCGTGTAATGATCTTCTGAATGATCCCGTCCGCTTCTGCCACAATATCCATCGGCGCTTCCGCCTCAGCTTCTGTCTGCAGCTCCTTCCGGTCAGGATTCTCCCTGACTTTAATCTTCAGACAACTCCCATGAACATAGGCTGAAACCCAGATAATATCGTCGTATTCCATACGAATATCTTTTTCAATCCGGTCACAGTCTACATTCTTTTTTGCCATTCCACAGGCAATTCCCTTTTCTTTCAGAAAAGAAAGCAAAACCTCATCTGTCCTTGCAAGGTTTCCATCAATCTGAATCCTCCATATAAAAGAAGAAAGCAGAAAGATCAGACAGATTGCGATGACCGATCCTGTAAAAAAAAGCTTCCGTCCACGGTATTTATGTATAAAAAACGGGACTCCTCTTTTCTGGGTGATCCGTACCTTTGCCCTGCTCTTCCTGACCATTGGTCGCAGTCTGCGGAAATCCCGGACGCGGATATTCATCTCATATGCCCCTTTTGCCGGTCTCAGATTCCAGAGAAAAATCCCATGATAACAGCAAAGATTTAAAAAACGTTCCGGTGAATATCCTTCGACTCTGATGCGCAGGTATCCGGCAAGATTATTCAGAATATATCGCAGCATCTTCGTCATCCCTTCCTAAGAATACTCAATTTTCTCTACCTTTCCGGTAATCTTCATATCGGTTGTTGTATAGTAGTTGATCTCAAGTGATTTCCCTGTGATGCGAATCTGCCCGCTACGTACATTTATACGGATCAGCTGTTCAGTATATTCCAGAATTCCACGGTAATTCTCTATATTCACTTCATAATGCCCTGTAAGAGTCAGAATCGGGACACCCAGCACCACATCCTTCGGCAAATTTGCTGCATCTGCCATGCGATACCTTCGTGTCCCGTCTTCTTGTTCGGATCTCTGTCTCATATTGCCGCATATACCGTTTTGTTGACAGTGTATGCTTCAGAACCACATAATATTCCTATGCTGTATAATTGCTGAATTTTCCCGGGAGCAGTCTTCCCGCACATGCATGAATTTCGATCTGACCTTTTTCTCCGGCAATAAACTTTAATACCGTTGTCTCATCTGACGGTTCCGGTGTCGGTCTGCCAATCGTAAGCACATTCTTCTTTGCGTAAGTTGTAAAGGTATATTCACTGCCCGGCTGCAGAGAACAAATGGGTCTCCCATTTAAGAAAAATGCATCCTGCCCGCCGGTATAACCGCCCTCTTCTTCGATAATACGGATCGTTGCCGGAGCAAAAAGGCAATCCGGTTCCTGCTGTGTCTGTCCCCAGACATTCTGTTGATTATCCCAGCCGTTCTGATTCTGGTTCCATCCATTTTGCTGATTATCCCAACTGTTCTGGTTTTGGTTCCATCCATTTTGCTGATTATCCCAGCCGTTCTGATTCTGGTTCCATCCATTTTGCTGATTATCCCAGCTGTTCTGGCTCTGATTCCATCCACCTGACTGATTATTCCATCCATTTGGCTGGTCTTCTGGTCTGTAATTTCCCATCGGTGCTTTTTTTGCAACCCAGTAAGAAGTGAAACCGCCAATTGCAGCTCCGATAATTCCAAAAAAATATGCCCCGTAAAATGCATTATCACCTGCATTCAAAAGCTGCATCAACCAGGCTCCGACAAAAGTACCGGTAAATTCAAGGCCAAACCACAATCCCAGTGTCAATGCACGATATTTTTTTGGATTCTGTCCTCTTTCTATCGCGTGCTTTCCATTCACACGCCAAAGCCATATAAGACAAATAATTTCTAACATTTGTTTTCCCTCTTTCGCGCTTCTATTTTGTTACATAAAAGTATTATATCTTCAATCGCAGCTGAAAACAATCCGTTATTCTGTGAAAACTTTATAAAATCGAACAGACTGGCTCCTCCATGATCCGGATATACAAAAAAATCGATCCTACTTTTCCTGTGATTGTAAGATCGATTTTTCATTTCTTTGTTATACTTGAATTCTCGCAGCGGCATCCTGGCTGATAGCGAACCGCTTCTGGTCAGATGCTATAATCATCATACCACTGGCATCATTCTGGATCACATGGATTTCGCTGCCCTCTTTGATTTTGAATTCCTTTAATTTTTCCAGCACCTCCGGTACTCCGAACATCCATTTGATCGTGTACCATTTTCCCGGAACAGCTGTTGATAATGCCTGCATTTTTACACCTTCTTTTTTTCTCCTTTGACTTTACTACAGTATACTCGCTTTCATATTGGTTAGTCAACGGCAATGTTTTTTAGTTATTATATACACAATTCCATTCAATAGCCATCTTTAACAATTATTTTCAGAATTCAACTTCTGTTTTATCACCCTCACTATAAGCTAGTTCTGGAAGAAAATCTGATCAAGACAGACGAGCTGGATGAAATTCTAGATGCTTATGCAATGACCGAACCTGAAATCATACTCATAAAAGAAGCAATGTAACAAGACAAAAGCCCCAGGATCTATCAACTCATTACCCGTGATAAATCCTGGGGCTTCCTTCATTTAAAATACCACCGTTTCCCCTGTTCCAAGTGCATGTACCATTTCGCCAAGTTCTTTTTTCAGAATCCTGAATGCAATATTTCCGGTACAGTGACCGGTATAGATTTCCTCTACGCCAAGCCCTTTCAATTCCTGCGCAGTTTCCACAACCTCTTCCTCTGGTATGGCAAGTGTATCCATGCCCGAAAGCTTCATCATATGGAATCCACCGACAACCGCATAGACCTTTTGCCCGCCGAGTGCCATCTGCACTTCTCGCACAATATTGACAATTCCCCCATGGGAACAGCTATTAAATATCACCAGTCCTTTTCCCGTCTCAAAAACCACACTCTGCTCATGTGCAAAATCATCTGCAATAAACTCTTCACCGATTTTCCGGTACATGTGCGCCCTGCGTCCCATCTCATCCAGACCGCCGGTAAAATGCGGCACGACCCAGACGCCTTTTTCAACTTCACAGACTGCATTTAACGGACGGAACCGCTCCTTATAATTTTCCAGAAGATGCTGCGGAATTCCAATATATTTATCTTTTCCTTCTGTCCGGTAAAAACAGTTCTCAGCAGACGTCTCCTGCATATAGACCGCTGCTTTGTCATTCTCCTTAAAAAACTCCTCGAAACCGCCACTGTGGTCATAATGTGCATGGGATAAAAACGCCGTATCTACTTTCGAAAGATCAATCCCCAGCTCCTTTGCATTTTCTGCAAAGAGTGCTGTTGCGCCAGTATCCAGAAGGTACGTCTTTCCCTCATATTCGATATAAACCGACAGTCCATGTTCTGCACAAAGTCTGCATCTGGAACTGTTTTCTACTAATACTACCATCTTCATATGAATCAGCCGTTACTGAAAACTTATAAAAAGTTACAAACTTCTATGTTTCATTCCTACTTCAACGAGTATGCTTTTGATGATATAAATATCTATCTACTCACAAGTTCTTGTACTCTCCATAGGCGTAAATTCCGGACTAACGTATC